>Ga0180302_10001716_pt1 | contig 10460 bp, 12 predicted proteins | sample GuaBasSediGuay17_FD_121794 | JGI IMG/M metagenome (GOLD analysis project Ga0180302, IMG submission 121794) | Subseafloor sediment microbial communities from Guaymas Basin, Gulf of California, Mexico - Guay17, Core 4571-4, 12-15 cm | ecosystem: Environmental > Aquatic > Marine > Hydrothermal... | reverse complement strand
TGGAAGAGGCAGCTAGAGCCGCTGTAGAGGTGGTGAAATGATACTAGTAGATAAGAATACTAAAGTTCTTGTTCAAGGAATAACTGGAAGAGAAGGCAGTTTTCATACAAAAGCAATGCTAGACTACGGTACTAAGATTCTAGCTGGAGTTACTCCGGGTAAAGGAGGACAGAGTGTTCACGGAGTGCCTGTTTATAACTCAGTAGAAGAGGCTCTCGCTGAGCATCCAGGAATAAATACTTCGATAGTCTTTGTGCCTGCTCCCTATGCACCTGACGCAATTTATGAAGCCGTAGACGCTGGAATAAAGCTCATAGTAGTTATCACTGAGCATATTCCGCTGCACGATGAACTTCGAGTAATCTCTTATGCTAGACTCAAAGGAGTGCGAATAATAGGTCCCAATTGCCCGGGTGTAATATCGCCTGGAGAAGCAAAAGTAGGAATAATGCCTGGACATATCTTCGAGAAAGGAGTAGTTGGAATAGTTTCTAGAAGCGGAACCTTGACTTATGAGATAGCACATCTGATAACAAAAGCCAGGCTGGGGCAGAGTACGTGCGTTGGTATCGGAGGAGATCCCATAGTAGGAACGGACTTCATAGAAATTCTTAAGTTATTTGAGGAAGATAAAGAAACAAAGGCAGTTGTTGTAATAGGCGAAATAGGAGGAACGATGGAGGAGGAGCTGGCTCAATGGATTAAGAAAAGAGGATATACTAAACCTGTAATCGCGTATGTAGCCGGTAAAACTGCTCCTCCAGGAAAGCGTATGGGGCACGCTGGAGCAATAATTACCATGGGTATGGGGACTGCGTCAAGCAAGGTAAAGACTTTCGAGGAAGCAGGTGTAGCAGTTGCTAAAACTCCTAAAGAAGTGATAGACTTACTCCTGAAGAAAATATGATATAGCGTGACACAAATAGCTTAATATATTTGGTGCAGAAGAAAGATTAGGAGGTAACTGTGCCGAAGGACTGTAGAGACTGTGTATTTTTCTCAAACGGTCGATGCCTTAAACTTAACATAAATATAGAGAATCCTGCTTCACCGCCTTGCCTTGAGAGAGAAGAGACTGGAGCAATTGTATTGTCTTTAGAGGATCTAGAGAGAATAATTGAAGGCGAAGAAAAGAAATCAGCTTCAATAGAGGAAGTTTTCTCTGAAATACGCACTTATGGTGAGGAGATCGAGGTAAGTAGAGAAGAGGTACCTTTTGAAGAAGTTGTGAAAAAACCTGTTAAAGAAGAGGAAGAGAAGCCTCCAGTAGAAATAGCAGATATTGCGCCAAAACCTAAAAGGGAGCTAACACTTGAAGAAATAATTCGAGAGTATAATAGCATATTGGAGGACCTTCAAAAGAACCTAAATAGTTTATCCATGTTAGAAGAGTTCAGAGATACTATAAGCCCTGAAGTATATGAGGAAAGAAGAAGAGAGCTTGAAGAAGTAATAAACAATCAGCAAAAAAGACTTAAAAGCCTAGAAGAAATAGCGGTCAGCAAGGGAGCTCTTAAATGTCCTCGTTGCAGTGCACTTAATCTTCCGAGCAGCAAGGTATGTACGCGTTGTGGACGAAAATTAGCTAAGAGAAAAGAAGAATACAAGCCTAAGCGTGAGGAAAAAACAAAAGCTAGAAGATTCTTTGCTTTCTCGCTAATAGCATTAGGACTAATTTTAACGTATATAGGTTTCCTAAACGGTGACTGGAACTACCTTAAAAGCCTAATTCAGATACCCTGCGCTAGCTGCCTTAAAGGCCTTCTACCTTAGCTCAGGGAACACTTATGCCTAGAAAGAAAATAGGAGTCCTTCGAGCAATATTAGCTATATTTTTCTTTATCTTAATGAATTTACGTTTTCTGGAACCTCTAATAAAAGTAGAGGCCACAGGGCTTCCTATTCCAGTATTAAACTGTTTCTCTATGGGAGTCTTCGTTATAATTAATAGGCCATCAAGTACAATTGTGTGCGCAATGGGAGCACTGCAAAGGAGCATAGCTCAAGGATATATTCCTTTACTAACAATCGGTGTAATAATACTAATAGGTGCTACTATTGGCCGAGCCTTCTGCGGATGGGTTTGTCCTCTAGGTTTATTGCAAGAAGCTTTATGGAGAGCAGCTGGAAAGAAGAATAAAATTAAGCTGGATTTAAGCTACGTGCAAGATGCAATATTGCTCATAGTTATTCTCACAGTAATTTTAAAGGGATTAGTAACATTAGCTATTCTTTCATATGAGCTGCCTACTTATGGAAAAATAGTGGATGAGACTTTTTACGAGGGACCTTTTTGTGCCTTTTGTCCCTCAGCTACTCTCTTAATAATATTGCCGTCAAAAATACTAGAAGTAATTTTTACCGGTGAAATTTCATTAACGCCGTGGGCTATACTAAGATTTTCAATTTTAGCTGTTTTTATAATAGCTTCACTTTTTACTCCAAGGCCTTTCTGTAGATGGATTTGCCCGCTCGGAGTGCTTATGGGGTACTTCAATAGAGTATCCTTATTAGTAGTAAAGCGCGACTTAAATAAATGTACTAAATGTGGCAAATGTTTAAGAAATTGTCCAATGAAAATAGATATTACAAAGTATGAAAATATAATCAGTAAAAAATGTATAAAATGCCTAAGCTGTGTAGATGTTTGTCATAAAAAAGCTTTAAGTGTATCTATTAAGTAGAGTTATAGGGGATAAAATGGGTTATGTCAAGTGGCTAGGCCATGCTGCTTTTGAAATACTTTTAGACGGCAAGATAATAATAGTGGATCCTTGGCTTTCAACTAATCCGAAAGCTCCTTGTAAACCTGAAGACATAAAGAAAGCAGATATAGTGCTTGTAACACATGATCACGGAGATCACTTAGGGGATGCTGTAGAAATAGCAAAAAGAACAGGAGCATGTTTTGCCGGAGTCTTCGAGTTAGCAAACTTCATGAAAGAGAAGGGTGTTGAAAAAAGCATAGGAATGAATATAGGAGGTGACACGTTAATTAACGGCATAAAAATAATACTTGTTCCGGCATTTCACTCAGCAGAAAGAGGTAGAGAAGTAGGGTACATCATAAAGGGAAAAGAGGCAAGCATATATCACGCAGGAGATACAGGGCTATTCTATGATATCAAGTTATATGCAGAATTGTATTCAATTGATATAGCATTAGTTCCGATAGGTGGGTTATTCACAATGGATCCTTATCAAGCAGCAAAATTCGTTTCTCTAATCAAACCTAAAGTAGCCATACCAATGCACTACGGAACATTTCCGCCGATAAATAGAAGTCCAAATGATTTTGCTAAAGCAGTAAAAGAATTAGGTTTAGAAACAAGAGTAATAATACTTAAACCAGGAGAAAAATACGAATTTTAAAGTAAAGTGCTTAACATAAAGTCATTGTAATGTTTTTATTTATCAAAACACTTTCATAGGAGCCCCGCCTCTGGGGGCTTAATAAACTTAAGCGTTTGAGTGAGGTGATCAAGACATCACTTAATAGTATTGCTGCTTTCTTAAAAACCAAGCTCTGTGCGCTTAATAGTACGCCGAATAATGCCCCCGCTGTCCCCGGCGGGGCTCCACTTTTAATACTGTTCTACGGTCATATAAAGTTTTCCCAAAAATGTTGTTAAAGATTACTCTATTTTATTTATAAGTATTCTATTAATATTGTATTTCAACAGAAGCTTTTTTATATCTTCGACTTTTCTGTCATTTCCTCTAAAATATATCGATGCTGCATCTTTCCAGGGCTCTAGTAAAATAACGCATATGAAGTCTTTGCATAGTACTAGGTATTCGTAGGCATGCCATCTTACAGGACAGTTTATTTTCCTTAAGTCAGACAAAAGCTCTAAACGAGTTAAATAAAGTCTGAGATCTTTTGCTACCATCGCTATTCAAACCAAAGTATATAGATAAACGCTGCTATTAATGCTCCCGCTAAGGTAGAGATTAAATTAACTAATTCATTATTAACGAATTTTAATCCACTTAAATACTTTGTTTTAGTACCACATTTATGAATCCTCTTATCAGTTTCTTTGTGACATTTAGGGCACCAGTATTTAACTTGAATAGTTGCTCCTAAAAAGCTGTCTATTTTTTCTGCAATAAATCCTGAAGCAAATGTTAATATAAAGACTGTTATTGGATCAATCGTTTTTTGAGGAGGAGAAATATATTTATACAGAGCGGCTGAAAGAAGCGCTATAAATAGAGCTCCTAGAAATGAGCCCAGAGTACCTAACTTAGTTACTCCGCCCGAGGTTCCGGGCGGAATTTTCTTCTTAAGGTTTGTTATAAGTACAGGTTCTTCTCTTGACAGGAGCCCTAATTCAACAGCCCATGTATCAGCATTAGCTGAGCTTACTGCTCCAAGAAATGCTACCGTTAGTATATGAGAAAGTTGATTAGGGTCTGGCCATAGCAGTATGTTGTTCTCGTAAATCCCCTTAAGTAAAGCAACTATGCCAGCAATGCCTCCAGCACATATGACTTGTAACGCTGTTCGTCCACATTTCTTTTCGGCTGCGCCCTTTTCTTCTTTTAATCGGTATCCTATTTTAGTTAGTATACTTGAACTGAGGAAGAAGCTCATAATAATTAAAAAGCAGGCGGGGCTTCCAGCGAAAGTCAGCGTGCCTATAATTAAGCCAGCAATGAATCCAGTTAAATTCACAAAGTTCTTTCTGTACGAGGGAATGCCTATAGCCAGAGTAGCAATGAAGCCTAAGAGCAGGTTTTGGTATAAATCCATGGTCCCCGCCCTTTTAGAGGCTATATCATAAAATCTATATAAGCTTTTTGAGGAAAAGTGAAATAATTGCTGAAATATTCTTATACACCACCAAGTTTAGGTAGTGTAGTGAATTCGAGAAAAGTTTTTCTGGACAAAGACTACATACGCGCGAAAAACATAGTTGCCTGTGTTGTAGGCTATCTTCATCCACCAAATAAAGTGATATGCTATCCAAAGTATTTAGTGACACATAGTGGGGAAAGTCTCTGGAAAAGAGATGGCGAACTATATATGAGAATTGTTCCAGATTACTCTACCTTAAGTATAGTAAAAAGTATAAGTTTTCTTAAAAAGATATACTCAAAATACGTATACTATGATAATTTCTTCAAAACAGAAGTAGTTGGAATTCCTCTCAACGATATTTTGTTGCATTATTTGCCAGAAAAACGTTTAAGCGAAATGTTAAGTGAAAAACAATTAGATATACTAGAGGAGAAAGCTGTAAACCTAGTTAAAATGATTTCAAAGGAAAGTAAAGTAAATTTAAAGGATTTTGGTATTACAGGATCTATACTATTAAAAATTCATAATATAAATATATCTGATATAAATTTAGTAGTATATGGCGTTGATAGCTCCTGGAAAGTATATGAAGCGCTAACAAAAATAGATTTCATAAGGCCTTACAAGAAATGGATTCAACGAATGTCTAAAGTCTATAATATGCCACTGAAATTGGCTGAAAAAATATGTTCACGGAGAATCAATAGAGGAGTTTATAGTGGGAGAAATTTCTCTCTTTCATTTGTTCTAAAACCACATGAGGTTAAGAAAAAATATGGTGAATATAGTTATAAAATTTTGGGAAAAGTAGACCTTAAAGCAATAGTTATATGTAATAAATATTCTTTATTTTATCCCTATACTTATGTAATACAGTGTTTTGATATAAAAGGGTCTAGAAGCCTCGATATCAGAGAACTTTTATGTTTTCAAGGCATATACTGTGGAGTATTTTATGAAGGAGAAAAAGTGCGTATTAAAGGGGTTCTTCTCGAGGTAACTGATGGAGAAGAAAAATATTACAGCGTGGCTGTAGGTCTAAGGGAATATACTGGCTTCATAGAGCCTATTTCGTGAGAATCTGAGCGTTCTCAGGGTATCCTACAATTACTTTTGACACTTTTTTGCTGCTAAAGAGTCCTGTCTCGACAACACCTGGAATAGTTTTAATAAATATTTCAAGACCTTCAACATCCTCTATCGCTTTACCATAGTGAAGATCTAAGATGAAGTTACCGTTATCTGTTATTACAGGCCCTAGCTTACCTTTACTTGAGTATCTTAAAGTAACTTTACCTAGCTTAGATAACTGGTCTTTAGCTGGTCTCAGCGCAAAGGGAATTACCTCTATCGGTATAGGTTTATTCAAACCAAGTTTTTCTACAAGTTTCGTGTAATCCACTATAACGACGAATTCTCTGGAAGAATAGTCGATTATTTTCTCTCTCGTATGGCAGCCTCCTCCGCCTTTAATTAGATTAAATTCTTTATCTACTTCATCTGCTCCATCTATAGCGAGGTCAGGGAGCTGGTCCTCGAGCGAAACAATTTTTAAGCCTGCTCTTCGTGCAAGAAATTCTGTATCGTATGAAGTCGGTATAGCATAAAGTTCCGTGAACTCATTACCTAGCTTCTTTGCTAGAATTTCGATGAGCTTAGCAACGGTGCTTCCCGAACCAAGACCTAAAACCATACCGTCTTTAATTAGCTCGACAGCCTTTTCAGCAGCTTTTCTTTTAGCTTCTTCAATAGACATGAAGTAAATTACTAGAGAAAAGGTAAATAAGTATTGTAAATGTTTTTTGCATCTAGTAGAGTATTTCTAACTGAAAATTTAAGTTAATTAAGCTAATATTTGTTCTTACGTATAAAATAGTGATGAAGGAGCCTGTAAGCAAAGCATTTGCTTACCGTCTTTTACATCCAAAACTTACAGTACTAGTAACCTCTGCTAGCAAAGACGGCAAAGTAAATGTAGCGACTTTCGCCTGGTGTATGCCTACGAGTTTTTCTCCTCCTTTACTAGCAGTAAGTATAGCCCCTGAAAGATATACTTATAAACTGATAAAAGAGACAGGCGAGTTCGGAGTAAACATACCTAGCTGGAATTTACTAAAAGAAACCTTTGCCTGCGGTCGAGAGAGCGGCGAGGAGGTAGACAAAATATCTAAGTATAATTTTAAGCTGATGAAACCTAAGAAAATAAAAGTTCCTCTGCTAGCTGACTGTGTAGCGAACCTAGAGTGTATTGTGAAAGCAGAAGTCAAAACCGGAGACCATGTACTTTTTATAGGGGAGATAGTTGAAGCCTACGCTGAAAAAGAGCTTTTCGAAAAATGCTGGGACTTAAGTAAAGTAAAATTGATATACCATGTAGGTGGGAATAGATTTACCACACTAGTCCCTGAAATTACTCTAGTATCTTAAACGTTACTTAAATACTATCCGCTTAAAGTGTATCAACGTGAGGCTTAAAGTAGTAACTAGGGAAAAGTCACTTGATTCTCTATTAAGCGAATTATCGAAAAAGGCTAATGAAGTATCAGAGCTGAAAAAGAGAATAGAGAGTATAATAAATCTCCTCACTGAAAGATACTCCAAGAACGAAAAATCCGTAGTGAGTAACCTCTTTAATAATTTTATAAAATCTCATACTCCTCCACCACCTCCGGCAATTCAGTCAGCTTCATTGAGCCTAGAAAGAAATCTTGATGAATATAGCTCAAAGCTGAAAAACTACCTAGATTTAATAACTAGATATGCTAAAGGTTTAGAGGAGTGTCTAGAGGCAGAAAATAACTTAAAGAGGCTTTTAAGCAGAATAGAGGAAAACTTACCTACAATAGAAAAAATAGATCCTTCTATTTACAGCTCTATAGTTAAAATAAGGAATAAAGCATTAAAGACTCTTCAAAATCCTTCAGTACCAGATCCATATGCTCTTGCAGATGAACTTAAGAAGCATACCAGAGAATTAAAATGCCTATTACACCGCTTTGACCAAAACTACAAGAAGAAGCTTTCAGAAATAGTGGAAATGTGTGATGCTGCTTTAAAACTGTATTATCAAATAAAGCCCCTAGTAGCATTCGACAAGGCTGAAATAGCGAGAGAAAACTTTGAAAAAATAAAAATTATAAAAAGTAAAGTCATTAAGGCAGTATCTGATTTTACTCAAGGCAAATACTCTGAAGAAGTGCCGGAGCTCGAGAATGAAGTAAAGAGAATAATAGAGCTCTACGAGAAGATTCTTGGAGAAGAATCTTCAAAAGACTACGCTAAAGTGTTTTCTGTCCTATCACTAATGTCAAAAAGCTCTAGAACGATACCCTTTCACGCACTCATAGACGAAATTTCTCGAAGCACAGGTATTCCACAGGATAAGGTAATTAAAATGCTGGTCTATTTGAGCAGAAAACATGCTGTCAAAATAAGAGTTAAAATAGAAGTCTAGTCAGCGCAAATCGTTTCGATCATTTCTCTCTAGCCCGCTTCTCATCATCAAGAGCTTCTACCTCCACCAAAACCAAACTTAAGCCTCTTGCGCAGTTCACTTTAGATACAATCTTAGATATTTTTAACTTAGTTCCCTTAGTAACTGCTGGTTCTGGATTGCAGTACCTATAGTATCTACACTGAGTCCTAAAGGGGCATTTAGAGAAATCTTCGTTGTAAACTAGTGTAACTCCCTCTATTGCTTTAGCTGAAGGTAGTACTATATGCAAAGGCTCTTCAACTACCTTAACTACTACAGCGGGTCTATTAGTTAAAGGGCATATGTGCTTCTTCCTGCGTACAGAAACTACTCTATATGTTCTACCTGGCTTAAGTTTAGACAAGCATGCCTTAAACAGCCTACATTTCTTACATACATCAGGTATACTATACAATACAAAGCGATAACCAACTTTAGCCTGATTTTCATCGAGAAGAGTTACTATTTTTTTAGTCTTTTTAGTCATGGTCTCGCTGTAATTATAGTAATGCATAAGTAGTTATTTAGGTTTTAGTTACAATACCTAATCCTCTAGTTCTACTCTCTCTAAAAACGAATACATCGCCTTTTCTAATGTACCACGGATGGTAAAGAAATCTTAGTCTGACACGTGCAGTATCTCCTGTTCTTAAAGGTTCTTTCGATAGCTTCTCAAAAACTACAGCATGTCTAATTGTGTGTATATGACATACAGCCTGATAGCCGTGTTTAATCATTGTTGGATGGTGAAGTATCTTTACTTCAGCTTCAAAAGATTTTACAGGTACAGGTTTGGCTGACGAAGAGAGCAGACACATGCCTTTTTTAACGTTCTGGGGATCAATGCCCTGTAAGGCTAAACAAGCTTCTTCGCCTGCATGAGCTTTTTCTACATTTACTCTATTGACATGAATAGATTTCACTTTAACTAAATGAAAGTCTCCGTGCTCATCAGGTCCTATTAGAATTTTTTCATTAACTTTGACCTTTCCCTCCAATATTAAGCCGCTTACAACAAGTCCTACTCCTTTGACGTTAAATGTATGTTCTATATACATGAGAAAGTCTTTTTCTCTTTTCTCTTTCCATCTCATCCTAGGAGGCAGAAGATTTAGAAACCTCTCTACTTTGCTTAATCCCTCGCCAGTTACATTTGATACGATAAATACAGGTACTACTCTAGCTTTAGGAGTAAGTCTTGCGGCTAAAACTATGTCTTGTTCATTTTCAACAAGAAGAGGTATTTTCCTTACTCCTGGCATCTTTAGAATAGAGTATAGCTCTCCAAGAGTTTTATCTAGTATTTCTTGAGGTACTAGATCTTTCTTTGTGACTACGACAAAGAAGGGTATCTTTAATGCCACAAGAAGACCTAAGTGTTCTCTTCCCATACCTATTAACCCTGCGTTAGCTGCTACAACAAGCATAGCGTAGTCTGGAGCTCTACCCATAACTCCTTTCAGTGTAGTTCTGAGGTATCTTTCGTGTCCACCTAGGTCTATCAAAATGATTATTTTTGAACTTTTCAAGAAAATTTCTGATTCTTCCAAAGGGTCCAAAAGCTTATGATTAACTATATTCCCTTCAATATCGAAACCTAAGTAGTTAGGAGTAATAGAAGATGTTCTACCACTTTTAATTTCGTGAAGATGGCGAGCGATTTTAGACATAGCTAAGCCATCTCCGTCATCTAGCTCTCCGGTGCACAAAACACTTATTAGCGTAGATTTACCGCTGTCTACATTTCCTAGCACAGGAATATTGAGAAATATGGGAGGAGCGTCCTTTCTACATCTTCTAATGAACACTTCGACTACTTTGCCTCGTTTTCCTTGAGCTACCTGTACTATTTTCCACACAGCACCGATTCTTTTAGTAGCTTCATCAAGAACCTTTAAAGACTCTTCGAGTTCTTCTTCACTTAAGCCAAGAGGTCTTCCGTCGTCTGTGACTCCCAGCACTAAGAAGGCTTCTCCACCACCTTCACCAAGCCTATACTTAAGCTGTGTCGCCAGTTTCTCTACCTTCTCATTACTTCTTTTAATTTTAAGTTTGTATTCTATAGGACCCAACTCCTTTTCAGCAGGATATACTTTCACTATTTCTCGTAGTACATTAAGTGGGAATAGTATTTATCTCTAGCTGTGTCAGAATACTCGCTGTGGCGATATATTTGAC
>Ga0180302_10001712_pt1 | contig 10470 bp, 13 predicted proteins | sample GuaBasSediGuay17_FD_121794 | JGI IMG/M metagenome (GOLD analysis project Ga0180302, IMG submission 121794) | Subseafloor sediment microbial communities from Guaymas Basin, Gulf of California, Mexico - Guay17, Core 4571-4, 12-15 cm | ecosystem: Environmental > Aquatic > Marine > Hydrothermal... | reverse complement strand
CAACACAGTGGAGCTTAAACACTCATCAGTAGGTATTACGTTGCTACTCATGGGTAGGAAGGAGAGATTAAGGCTACCTAGTGGAGCATATCCATCCATTATTCTACTTGATAATGCCACTGGATGGATCGTTAAACTATTAGATTCGGAGATAATTGATTGGAGGATAATAGCTATTCAAGGCTCAGAAGTTATAGTTGAAAATTCGCACGTATTACTTGCTTATGCGGAGGCATTATCTAGAATAAAGCTAATTAATTGCTTGATCGAGTTGCCACCAATAGTTGATATGCTCGGTAGAGTTGAGATATACTGGACCCTTAGAGTCATCACATTAAGGGATCTAGTGCCTGCGAGGGGAATTAATGTAACTATCTTTGATGAGAACGGAAGGTTAATTGCTCACGCCTTAACAAACGAGGAGGGAGTAGCAGAGTTCTTGCTTACGCAAGCTATAATTACTGAAGAGATGAGAATAGATCTGGGAACATACATTATACAAGTTGGTCATGGTTTTTTAAGAGTGACTAGGAAGATATACCTGTGGAAAACTATGGAAATAAGAATCTATTTAATAGGACCTATAACCATATTAATATCAGCAGTCACAGCAGCATTGCTGGTAATCATAATAAAAACTGTGCTTAAAGTATTGAGGGAGAAAAAAGTTAGACCTCCACAAGTCTTTCCATAAGCTTGAGAAACGTAGTACTCCCTAATTACCATATTTATTATAGGAAAGGCTAACACTTTTATTCTTCATTTCCCGCTTATATGTCATCATGGTATTTCAATTAAATTTAAGTGAAATAATCAACCAGTTGTGGTAATAGGTTAGTATCCTTGAAAGAACTCTCATCGGAAGAAGTGAAAAGAATGCCAAACGATGTCTCTGAGGTATCATACATCTTCTGGAAACTTAATATATTGTTCTCAACACTGAATAGGCTACACGAAGTCATGATGGCTAAAACGAAATCCGAACGAGAGGTTAATTCCGAAGATTTAAGATACCTAGAAAATGCTGAAAATATTCTAAAAAGCGTGAAGGTTTCTTTAGAGGATCTAAAGATTAGAATAGATAAGCTCAAAGAGCCACCTATTAAGAATTATCTTAATAATCTTTATGATAAGGTGGAATTAAAATTGCGTGAAATAATGAATATGATGCGCTCCTGACATGACTTAAGCTCATTCTTTTATTTTAGCATCGTAATATCTAATGCATCTTCTCTCAGTGTATATGTCATGAATATACATATTGCAAATTATATTTTCATCAGATTAATATGCATATACATCCTTTTTGCTGGTTCTAATATATTCAATGCGAAAGGGGCTTCTAATGGATAGAAGCACTATAATTTCATTAGCTGTAATGATACTATTGGTCAGTGCTAGCTATATTCTTGCACCACCCAGTCATACTGTGGGAAAATATCGGGCTGAAATAAAGATTAACTATGAAGAAATGACTGCTGGTATAAGTTTTGAGTTCTCAATTGTTTATCCTAACGAATTGGTGAAGGAGGAAGTTGTGCACAAGAGTGTAACCATTGTAAATGGGCATAATATTACTATAACAGCGAGAGGCTTCAGCGCGTATCCATTGGAACCAGGGGTTAAAGTCGATTATACTATAAATATCTTCCTTGACGGGGAACTAATACCCATAAGACCCACTCAAGTTACGGCAATGGTTCGGCTTCCGAATGGTCATCTAGAAAAAGCTTTAATAATGTTGTTGGGTAATGAGCTCATATTCCGATTCGCTATTAGGTACAAATCTAAGATCGCTATAGCTACGCTTGTGTTAATAGCATATCTCTGGTTAACTGAACCTATTCCGCTAGTGGCCTCCGCGCTTCTTGTACCTATAATAGCTGTTATTCTTGGAATAATGACTGCAAAGGAAGCTCTTGCTCCGATGTTTGATCCAGTAATTGCTTTATTTCTAGGTGGTTTTCTCTTAGCTAGGGCGATGAATAAGTATGGGCTTGATAAAAGAATCGCTATTAATATCATTGCTAGGGCTAGATCCCCTGTGAAATTGTCCTTAGCTATAATGTTTATTACGTGTTTCTTGTCATTCTGGATGTCTAATACTGCTGTAGCTGCTCTTATGATCCCGATAGCTTTAGCGATATTGAAGACTATTGAGCAGGAACGCGGTTCGAATTATGGAAAAATGTTAGTACTCGGTGTGGCGTATTCTGCTACCATAGGCGGTATGGGTACTATTATTGGTACACCACCCAACGCTATTGCCGTTAGTATGCTCAAGAGCTTAGCGAATATAGAAATAAGCTTCTTAGATTGGATGATATATGCTGCTCCATTTACGTTCCTCTTACTACTCATTGCCTTCGCGTACCTTTACCTAGTATTACCTGTTAAGGAGGATCTTAAGAGAGGAAAAGTTATTTTTGCGGAATTGAGCGAGACCGTTATTAAGATTCAGTTGGCGGAAATGGGTAAAATGAAGCGAGAGGAAAAGCTCACAGCAATGATTCTCATCGTGACAGTACTTCTTTGGTTCTCTCAAAAACTGCCATTCAAGATTATGGGATGGTCTGGCCATGGAATATCATCAGGAATTATAGCTCTTATAGCGGGTGTTCTACTATTCGCTTTAGGTCTACTCGATAAGGAAGATCTAGGAAAGATAAGTTGGGAAACATTATTAATATTTGGCGGGGGTCTCGTTTTAGGGGAGATGCTTGTACTCTCGGGAATGAGTGAATATGTAGCGACAAGTCTTATAGGCGTGGGCAATGCATTCATTATCTTAATGCTTCTAGGATTTGTATCCCTAGTAGTAACTGCTTTCGCCAGCAATACTGCGGCGGCTGCGATTCTAATACCCCTTGCAATACCCATCGGTTCTGCTTTGGGTATTAACCCCGTTATTCCAGCATTAATAGTCGCTATAGCATCAAGCACAGACTTTGCATTGCCGATTGGAACGCCACCGACGATGATTGCTTATAGTACTGGTTATTTTAAGTTTAGAGAGATGGTTAAAATAGGCTTTCCGTTAATGATCATAGGTGTATTATTGGTTGTTCTCGTTATGAGCCCATTATGGCTATTCATGCTATCGTAAAACTTCTCTCTCTTATACCCAATTGTTCTCATATAATTAATTCTCTACTACTCCTAAATGGTTCAAATAAGTTAGCAGTCTATGATAAAGTATCCACACAAATATCTCATTAATATGGGAGTCCTAAGACTTTTAAGATGAATTCTATAGAATTCTGTAAAGTAGGAATTGGTGTAGAGTTATGATTGATTTATATGATGTGTTACTCATTATTGTTTATTTATTGGCTTTAATTTTGATGAAGTATCTTTTCACGAAGAGACTTTATCCTGGAGATACTGTAGGATCCTTAGTTATCTCGATAGTTACAGTAATTGCGATAATTTTTGCCAAAATGGTTCTTGGTCTAATACCTCTAATAGCATCCTCCTTAGTAGCATATATAATTGGTCTTTGGGTTTCTATCCTGATAGCATGGAACATGTGGAGAGAGATTGATGAGAAAACAGCGGTGAATGCTGTAACCTTAGCTTTCATCTTAGCAATTATGATCTTAAATATAATCGAGGTCACTTTCTCATAATCTTGATCGCGATTATTACTGATATTTTTATCCAAAACCCTCCTTAATCCTTAAACTATAAAATAATTCATGGCTCCTCTAGGGTATCTATGCTAATCAGGAGGAGAAAGATTAATGGATGATTTAGATAAAGTATTGTCAAGAATAGATGCGCTCGAGAAAATCATGAATGAGAGGTTCGATACATTGGAGAAGCGTATTGAAGATCTATCAAGACATGTGAATGAAAATATAACATTATTGCAGAGACAATTTGATGCCAGAATAGGATTAATGGAAAGGGCATTTCTAGTCCTATTGGGAGGATTCATAGGGACATTTTTCACGCTATTGATAAAATTGTTTTTATAATTCTTCTTTCTCTATTATTATTTTTAGCAACATGAGGCGATCTAGATGCGAAGGAAAAAAGAGGAGATAAATTATGTAGAAAGAATAATAAAGAGATTGGATAGATTATGTATAGAAGTGATTATAGCCATAATAGTGGTAATCCTAATAAACATTCTGATTTGGCTTGTTCCGCTTTAGTGCCTTGTAGCGAATTAATACTCATGTTAATTAATTCTAGGGTGAGAAGTTTAGTTTAATAGAATGAACTTCGAGGTCTAATAAGAATGAAAAAGTTTATACTGACATCTTTTCTTATCCTCCTTATCTCATCATCCATTTCACCAGCAATCCCATCTATAGTGAATACTCAGGAATTAGAGACTAGAATTGTCATTGGGGTTATTACCTCAAGAACGGGCTATTATAGTTATTACGGTGATATGGAGATAAATGGTCTAATTCTTGGGCTTATGTACGAGTTAAACATCTCTGATTTTGACATAGTTTCCCCTAATTATAGATGGAGGCTAGTTGTAGGAAGCAAAGAAATCTACATAATCGCGAAAGATGATATTAATCCTGAGATTGGAGAGCCGGATCCTCAAATAGCTGCTCAGATGGCTAAAGAGCTCGTTAAAAGGTATAATGCCCAAATACTATTAGGGGGCATCTCAAGCATCACCGCATCCGCCATTGCTAGTATTGCTATTCAGCATGGGGCTGTCTTTATAGCATCTCCAGCTGATGATAGAGAATTAACTGGATCTCTATTTAATAGGCATGTCTTCCAATTATCAAGTATTGCCTGGCATAGAGCTATCGCTGCAGCCCCTTATGTAATAAATCTAGGTAGGAAGATTGCTTTTATTGCTCCAGATGACCCGTGGGGTTACTCAGAAGTTGATTGTTGGAGAGCAAAAATAGAGAAATTAGGTGGTGAGGTAGTTGCAGTTGAGTACGTACCCTCTATGACTAGGGACTTTACTGAGTATATTTTGAGGATATTGGCTAGCAATGCTGATAATCTAGTCCTGTTATGGCCTCCAATTACATCTTATATTGCTCTTAAACAACTCGCCCTTATTGGAGTTTTTGAGGAGATGAGGATAATAACCTATTTACCCGATCTATATGCCTTGAATCTAGAACTACCCTCCGAGATACTATTTAACTTGACCGGGCTAATTGAATATTCCTGGAATCTTCTTAATAACTCTCCAAATACCTGGCTTGTGAGGAAGTATACAGAGCTTTATAAAGAGAATCACTTGCCTGCTATGAGTAACTATCGACCTCCCTTCCCTCTTCCAGATATTTTTGTAGCGAGTGGATTCGTAGTTGGGCAAGCGATTGGTAAGGCATTAGAAAAAATTGATTGGAAAGTTTCATCTGATGCTCTCATAGAGGCATTAGAGGGTATGACAATCGAATCCCCTAGAGGATTAATTAAGATAAGGTCTCGGGATCATAGGGTAATCCAGGACATGTATATTGCGGGAATAACATGGGATAACATGTCGCTAAGCACGTATTATGAGAAGCCAGAATACTTGCCCAGCATTTATAGGGATCTTTATAAGAAGGGGGTTTTTAAAGCCAAGTTATTAAGCAGAGTAAAATATGTTGAGCCCCCAATAGAAGTTCAGATAGAAATCTCTCCGTGGTCTCTCACCAATTTACTCTTAATCCTAACCCTCATTTTGACCCCAATAGTAATTTTAGTAATTTTCTTCCATAGAAAGGTTAGAAGTATTAGCAAATAATCTCACATCATTAATTGATTCTTCTTTCTAGAGAAAGTCTTCTCATTCTTTTATTTTGAAATGATTGATGAACATGCTTATGCGAAGGAGCTTCAAGTATTTCAATGTTCACAACTGTTAAAAAGATAATAATCCTTTTTATATCAGAGCATGAGCCCTAACTCCCTAATTTCCTACTAGAGGGATAATTTTGGTATCAAGAGAAAAAGATTGGCTAAGGCAAGCATTAAAGGATTTAGAGCACGCTAAAAAATCTATAGAGATGGGGGATTTTGAATGGGCTTGCTTTGCAGCTCAACAAGCCGCTGAAAAAGCTGTTAAAGCTCTTTTTCAGAAACTTGGAATAGAAATTTGGGGGCATTCTGTTTCACGCATGCTTAATATGTTACCTAATGATCATAGGCCACCTCAAGAATTAATAGATAAAGCAAAAGAAATCGATAAGCATTATATTCCTTCGAGATATCCTAATTTTCATCCAGAAGGAGCACCATTAGATTATTATACAAAAGAGGAGGCTAAGAGGGCCGTTAAATATGCAGAAGAAATCATTAAATTCTGCAAAAGTAAAATTATTCAAAATGAACTATAAGGAAATTTTAGAAGCTCTAAAAAAGTATGCTGAAAAAATGCTCGAAAAAGGGGCAAAGGTTATCATATTGATAGGATCGCTCGCTAAAGGTAATTATACTGCATTCTCTGACGCAGATGTAATAATAATTTCCGACAATGTACCTGAAAATTTATTAGATAGAATAAAAATGTTCATAGATCCCACACTACCAATAGATATACAGCCTCGCGTATACACCACTAAAGAAATCTTAAAAATGGCCCACCAGAAAAGAAAAATTATTGAAGAAATCCTAAATCATGGTAAAATATTAGCGGGAGATGAGAAAATACTGAAAGAAATAGAGAAATCTTTGGGAGAAAAACGATACTAAAATATCTGTAGAGAGAAACTACCAAAACATAAAAAGATCAAAACTATATTATTCAAAATTTTCAATAACGATTCCACATACTGGAAAGAATTATTAAGAGTAGATAATAATGAATTAAAGGGGTGGTTTACTATGAAAAAACCAAAGGTCTTTATTACTCGCGAAATACCAGAAAAAGGTATTGAGATGATTAAGGAATACTATGATGTAGAGATCTGGCCTGAATACTATCCACCACCTAAGGAGGTCATTATTAATAAAGCGAAAGATGTTGATGCACTAGTTACTCTCTTAACGGATCCTATAGATGAGGAGGTTTTGAGAGAAGCTAAGAATTTGAGAATAATTGCTCAATATGCTGTCGGTTATGATAATATTGATATCGAAGCTTGCACTAAGAGAGGAATATATGTTACCAACACACCCGGAGTTCTTACAGAAGCAGTTGCTGACTTAACATGGGCCCTAATTCTCGCTATTACCAGAAGAATCGTTGAAGCAGATAAATTTGTTAGAAGCGGAGAGTGGGAGAAAACGAGAACTGGTTGGCATCCTCAGATGATGCTTGGAGCAGAGCTTAATGGCAAGATTCTCGGTATTATCGGGATGGGTAGAATTGGATCGGCTGTGGCTAGGAGAGCAAAATGTTTTGGGATGAAAGTGATTTACTATGATAAGTATAGGAAAGAGGATATTGAGAAGGAGATTGGGGCTAAATTTGTCGAGCTGGAAGAGCTTCTTAGGACAGCTGATATAATTTCCATTCATGTCCCATTAACTCCAGAGACTAGAAGAATGATTGGTGAGAAGGAACTTAGAATGATGAAGAAGACTGCTTATCTAATAAATACTAGCAGAGGTGCCGTTTTGGACGAAAAAGCTTTATTTAAAGCTCTTAAAGAAGGATGGATCGCTGGAGCTGCGTTAGATGTTTTCGAAAAAGAACCTACACCTAAGGATAACCCATTATTAGCTCTAGAGAATATTGTGGTTACTCCTCACATAGGAAGCGCCACCATTGAAACTAGGACTAGAATGGCTGAGATTGTTGCTGAGAATCTGATAGCGTTCTACAATGGTAAGATCCCACCTAACTTGGTTAATCCCGAAGTAGTAAAAATTAGGAAACCCGGTTTTTCCTTATAATTCATCCACTGTATATGTATATTTATTAAAATATTCAGATTTTTCATGGACGCAATATGAGAAGTGGCCAAGAAGCCAAGAAAATAAAACTAATAGTTTTTTTCGATGAAGCATTATTCCCATTTTAACATAAACAGGTGGATTAGAAACAATTTTCTGGTAATTCATTATCCTCTAATGCTAATTTTTAATTTAACTGAACGGAAGATACCACGATTCATAAAACATAATTCTTAACCGATTTAGTGAATCATAACTGTTAAAATATATTACCGATTATATATTACAAAATTCATAATACTGAGGTGCTCCTCCATGTCTATGGTTGTGGTCTCTGCCAGAATTCCTAAAGAGTTAAAGGAGAAGGCTAAAGTATATGGTATCGATATCTCGGAGGTTCTTCGAAGAGCTTTGGAGAAAGAAATAAGGAAAAGAGAGCTTAAGGAAATAGATGAATTGCTTAATAAATTAAGGAGAGAGCTACATGGTATCACGACAGAAGAGATAGTAAGAGTTATTAGGGAATCGCGTGAGGAGAGATGAAGTACCTCCTTGATGCCAGCGCATTAGTAGAGCTCTTTCTAAAGCTTGATGCTAAGAGCTTATTAGAGATATTAAGAAAGAGTTGTATTCTTGATTTGACGATTTACGAATTTTGTAACGCCTTATGGAAACTAGCTAAAATAAAAAAGCTAATAACCAAGGATGCAGCTATCGCTGGTGCTGAGTTATTAGAGAAAGTTATTGCTGGGAAAATGTTAGAAGTATCTAGTGGAACCGCGAAACTGAGAGACCTTATGGATAAAGCATTAAGAAGTGGCATGAATATCTATGACTCCGCTTATATTCATATCGCTGATAAGAGAAAGGTAGTACTTGTTACTGAGGATTCTGGACTTTATACAAATGCTAAAGAAGTTTTTGGTATAGAAGTTATTAGAGTGAGAGAACTGCTGGAAAGGGAGCTAACTAGTGGTAAAAATCATAACAAGGGGGCATTCATGTGACGTTTATAGGTATAGGAGGTTAAGACCTTGTCCTACGAAATTGGTGAATTAGCTGAGAAGGAACTGGTAGAGATTTTTGAGAAGAATAAACTTACAGCAATAAAAATACCCTTATCTGGTAGATCACAACTACTACCAGATATAATAGTTCCCAGAAGGGGAATTCTATACGGCTTTGAGGTAAAGGCTGTAAGGGATAAAGATAGAGCTAGTTTTTCAGGCAAAGGCTTCGATAACTTATTAGACTGGTTAGTAATTTTAAGGAAGGAAGGAATACCGGCTAAGGCTTATCTCGCGGTTAAACTAGGAAATACATGGTACTTTGTCGAGATTGATAAGAGAACGAAGGAAGTAAAGATTCCGAGTGATGAGATGATCGATCTTGATGAGATGTTACGAATTTTGAAAGGAAGAAAGAAGAGAAAGAAAGTTGATTGTACAGTGCGTATAATGGGATCTAAGGAGGACGCTTATAAGCTTCTTAAGATAATAAGGGATTGTCTGGAGAAAAAAGGATATATTGTAAAAACAACAGAGCTTGAGGTTTATAAGGACAAGAAGACTAGAGAAGAGATCGATAGAAAAAGAACGAGAATATACATAAATCTGAAGAAGAAGTGAGTGAGGCTAAATGATAAATCCCCTAAAACTCTCTGTAGAGGTCAATAGGATAGTATGTAGAGAGGAGCATGGCATATTTCTTAGGAGATACTGGAGGTTTCGAGGCGGCAAATGGTATGGTGGAATAGCTACTGCTGATTGTGTGGGATGCAACTTAAGATGTAAGTTCTGCGGGCCGGTCTTATACATGACGAAAAATAAGTTAATAGGCGAGTTTAAAACTCCAGAAGAGGTTGCTAAGAGGCTCGTTAATATCGCTTTTAAGAAGAACTATAGATACGTAAGAGTAAGTGGGGGGGAACCAACAATATGTATTGAGCATCTTTTCCAGCTATTAGAAATAATTGGGGACTACCCATTTGTTTTCATTCTAGAGACTAATGGAATCTTGATAGGTCATGATAAATCTATTGCGAAGAGACTAAGTAATTATGAGAATGTGCATGTGAGAGTTTCCCTTAAAGGAACGAATAGAGAGGAATTCCAGAGACTATCAATGGCTTATGAAGAATTCTTTGATTACCAGTTAAGGGCTTTAGAAAATTTATTGAATTATGGGGTATCCTTTCATCCAGCAGTAGTGGCTAGCTTTACATCTAGTGAGAATATAAATAAGCTCAAAAAAGTATTAGCAGAGATCGATAAAGAGATGGCCGAAAATCTTGAGATAGAGTATATAGTTCTTTACCCGCATGTGATAGAATCCCTAAAAAGACATGGCTTAGTACCAACGAAGGCCTATACAGTAGATTGGAAACTCATAGACTCAAATGAGTTCATAGCGAGATATCTCTAACGCAATTATTTAAGCATACGCTTAGTTCTTTAAAAGTTCTTTATATATCATATGCTACAAGAAGAGTTTAATAAAAACAATACATTTAAATTGTTCAAAACATTAATCATTATTGAATAGGGAATTTTGGTGATAAAATATGCAGGCAGAAATCATTTTCTTTTCCTCATTCATGCTAATGCTACTTTTCATCGTACTCATGTATCTGTTGTCAGGTATAAGGATACT
>Ga0180302_10001711_pt1 | contig 10472 bp, 8 predicted proteins | sample GuaBasSediGuay17_FD_121794 | JGI IMG/M metagenome (GOLD analysis project Ga0180302, IMG submission 121794) | Subseafloor sediment microbial communities from Guaymas Basin, Gulf of California, Mexico - Guay17, Core 4571-4, 12-15 cm | ecosystem: Environmental > Aquatic > Marine > Hydrothermal... | reverse complement strand
CCAGCGTAGTTCTCTTAACGTTTGAGCTATCTCTTCCTCAGTTATCGTTAGCATTAAGCGTACTCTACGCTCCCTCACATGCTAACATAAACCAGACTCAGACATGAGCATTCATATTAGACTAAAGGGCGTTTTCAAATCGTCTCAAGAGAAGAGTGACGTAGGCTGAGGTGAAGTTGGTTAAGAACAGAGTACTTAGAGAAACCACTCTGAGAAGAATAAGAGAGCTCGAGAGCCCTATGAACTAGTTAAATCGTTTGAAGTAACTGGGTGAGTATTTTATCGTCTTATTATCATAAAACTCGGCTCACTTACTCTTTCACTCTTACATTTTGGACACTTACTAGGTCTCTTAATCTTAGTTCTTTCCTTAAAGACGTAACCGCATCTAAGACACCTAGATGGTATCATTACTAGGGTTTCTCTTCCACTAGTCTCCCTATAGAGCGTCTTGCCTACGTGTTTTAAGTCCTCATAAATCTCTTTAAGCGATCTTGCATCCCTTATACCGAGCCTCTCGGCTATCTCAACTACAGTTAATGGTCTATTAGAACTCCTGAGAATCTCAAGTATCTTCTCCCTCCTCGTTAGGAAGTCGCTCATGACTTCACCACTCTATACTAACTCTTAATTGATAAAATTACGTTATCGGAAACTAGGTTTTAGAGTGTCTTATGTTTCTTCTGCCACGAGTCTTTGGATGCCACGAGTCCACGAGTTTACTGTTGAGAAAAGGAAACTTTCATCTCTTTGAATTGCTGACTTGTATAAGTTAAAGTGGATCATTATAAAAGGTCTTAAATTAATAGTACTATAAAGATATCTAGATAGATTTATATAAGACGGTCTCTTTCTTAAAGAAAAACTACATTTTTAGTAGTACCATAGGTGTTTATGTGACCATGGAGTTATTAGAGATAGCTCTCTTGATGCTCGTAGCTAAGATACTTGAAGAGGTTATGGTTAGAAGAGGAGCTCTTCCCTTATTAGGGTGGACGCTAGCTGGCATATTCTTAGGACCAGCGGTGTTGAGCATTGTCACTCTTTCCTCTGAACTCATCTTCTTAACTAACATAGGGGTTTACCTACTCTTCTTCATGGTCGGTCTAGACGAAGTAAGTGCGAAAGACATGGCTTCCTCACTAAACCTCAAACATATTATGGCTCAAGTAATTTCAACCGTAGCCGTCGTTCTCAGTACGTATTTGATAGGGCTTAACATAGGGCTATCCGTGCTAGAGTCCATATCGTTGTCCATCCTGATATCATTGCCTACGACTAGCGTCGTTGTAAAATCCTTGAGCGATACGAATTCTCTTAAGACTGATGCGGGCACTGCGACGTTCTACTACGTCTTCATTGGAGAAGTTATAGGTCTTTTTATGGCGAGCACACTGTTAGAGCTAGGAAATCTTAAGCAAGTGACATTGGGATACATTGCCCTACAGATAAGTCGAGTATTCTTATACTTTATCTTCATGTGGCTGGTTAATGCATTTCTTGTCACACGTCTAGTAAAAATTATGAGGTTGCACATATCCTCTGAAGGAACGCAAATTGGTGTAGTGCTAGCGTTGATGTTTATCTTCGTTAGTCTAAGTGAGGTATTAGGTTTACACGGAGTGATGGGCGCATTTATATTAGGGCTATTCTTATCAAATACTCTTATCAAAGACTTCTCAGGACGTTCTCTGCAAGCCTTAAGAAGGGTCGGAGATGGAGTACTGATACCTCTATTTTTCGCCTCCATAGGACTTAGATTTGGTTGGGACTTTATCTATCAAGACTTACTCATGTTACTTACGCTAGCTCTTCTCTTAATCCCCTATAGAATGATAACCCATTACCTAGTCCTCAAGACCCTCAAAGCTCAACATACAAAGGAAATATCCGTATCAATGCTAGCTAGAGGAGGAGTTGACTTGGTGATCCTAGTTACGCTCTTTCAAAGAGACTTTATCGGATCAGCTATACACTCATTAACCATAATCATGTCTATACTATCGTTGTTTATTTATCCATTAATTATTAGAAAGTCCTTTAGAAAGGTCGATACGTCGGCACTAACTTGAATTATCACGGTTAATGAGCGACCACCTGATGAACTTAGAGTAAAAAATTGTAAGGAGATAGATTATCTCCTTAACTTATTCGGTATCGGCTTTCCGACATCTACGTAAGCCATCTCTTCAAGTTTAGTAGCCCTAACACCACACTCCGCTGGTACCATGCATTCCTCTTTTCCTGCAATAGCCCTAATGAAGTTGACGTCGGGATTTGGACTAACCTTAGGAAGCTTGCCCCTATCAACAAGGGTTATATCTCCTTCCTCATTTTGAACATACACTCTATCGCCAATTACGAACACTCCTCCCCTTGAACACCACACTCTCAATTCCTCATCTACAGCTGTAGTTAAACCAGGGGCTCCGCCCGATATAGCAATAGAAGCTATTGCGCCGTTAGACAGCTCAACTACCATTCCCACGTATATGTCTACTTCTGTTCCACATCTATCCATCATCGCCTTAACCCTCACTGGCTCAGTGTTCGTGACCCATAAGACTATGTCTACTAAGTGAGTGCCAGAAGCCTTCAGTTGTCCACCTCCTGAGAGCTTGGGATTTAAGTAAAACCTATCGGCTATTAAGAGGTTTTGAACCAACCACCCTACTATGAAGTGAGGATCTCCGACTTTACCGCTCAAGATTAGATTCCTAGCGTAGACGTATTGAGGTTGAAAGTGTCTTTGATAACCTATGGCCAAAGTTAAACCTCTCTTCTTAGCCTCCATGGCCATCTCTACAGCCTCCTTAACTGTTATAGCCATAGGTTTTTCAACGAGGACGTGCAAGCTCCTTTTCAAAGCCTCCATAACGTGCTCGTAGTGGAGTGTATGAGGAGTACATACTATTACAGCATCGAGGTCTAAGTTGTCAAGCATCTTAGAATAGTCTGTGAACAAGTGCTCCTTAGTTAACGGCTCAGGAGTTATGTTCCTGAATTTATTGGCATAGTTCATTAGTCTTTCAGCTCTTTCGAGAATTATATCACAAAGACCTACGAGCTTAGCTTCTCCCTCCTCTAATAGGCTTAACCTTCTGACATGTTCGTAACTTATGCCACCGCAACCTACGATACCGACTCTTATCACTACGATCACCAATTACTCAGTTCTCGTAACCATAAATAATTTAACGATATCAACGAGCTCTCAAGTTAGCTGATATGTTGGACCTCGCTGTAAAAGACGAGTGTAAAGAGAAAAATGTTGAAGGTCTGTCTCTCAAAAAGTGGTATGCATCTAAGGAGGGTAAATAAGGTAGACAAACAAATTCATACTTTTCTCTTCAAATTACTGAAGTAACTAACGCTTAACCTACTTTAGTCTCGTAATTCTACATAGCCATGGGTGATCAAAACTGACACATAGAATACTGCTTAACGAGGTTTGGCGTTTAGGTAGTTTCGAGCGAGATGGTGAAAGGTTAGGGGCTTACAAACTCGACTATAACGACGATAGTTGGTTAGCAGTGACAGTTCCGAGCGAAGTTCACTTAGAACTCCTAAAAAGAGGTATAATTGATGACATATTTTACCACGAGAACATTGATAAATATTCATGGATCCCTACTCGGGAGTGGTGGTATAGGTTAAGGTTCAAGCCCCCCTCTAAAGTCCTGTTCTCTAAAGCTTTTCTAGTATTTCATGGGTTGGACACCCTTGCAGAAGTGTGGTTTAACGAGGAAAAATTAGGAGCGTTCAAGAACATGTTCCGAGAGCACAAAGTCGAAATCACTGACAAAGTTTCGAGAGACGACGAAAATTTACTAGCTATCAAGTTATCTCCACTAACTGAGAGCAGTTCAGATAAAGTGAGTTGGTCAGATTGGATAGCTAAAAAGTGGTTAAAGTTTCGTCCAAAGTTTAGAAAAGCTCAAATGAGTTTCGGGTGGGACATAGCGCCCAAGCTCTTAACTGTAGGAATATGGAAGGATGTGGAGCTACTGTTGGTACAAGATGCCATGATCGAAAGTGTTCACGTTAAGACGAGAGTTAGTGAAGATCGCGAGGAAGCTGAGGTAATCGTTACAGTTGAAGTAGTGAACTATAACTTTGACAAGAAGCTAACTTTAATTAGCGAGGTCTTAGACAGAGGCAGTCTCATTGACAAAAGCGAAAGAGACTTAGTAGTTAAAGAGGGGAATTACTTTGTAATATTCAACTTCAAAATAACAAATCCTAAATTATGGTGGCCTTGGGATCTCGGGACTCCGTATCTCTACGAGCTTAAAGTCAACTTGCTCTGTGACGGTGAACTTGAAGATTCCTGTACAGTTAAGCTTGGAATTCGAAGTGTAAAGCTTTTAACTAAAGACCCTAGTAGTGAAAAGAATGCCTTTACGTTCCTCATAAACAATGAGCCTGTTTACGTCAGAGGCATTAACTGGACTCCTCCTCATGCTATTTTCGTCTCTACGAAAAGGGAGGACTATGAAAGGTTGCTAACTATGGTTAAGGACATGAACGCAAACATGTTGCGCGTATGGGGAGGAGGAATATATCCACATGACGCGTTTTACGAGTTATGTGATGAAATGGGGATAATGATATGGCAAGACTTCATGTTCGCCTGCGCCAATTACCCCACGAGTGAAGACTTCTTAAATGAAGTTAAAGAGGAAGCGAAAAGCATAGTTAAGAGGTTACGGAACCACCCTTCGATAGTGTTATGGTGTGGGGACAACGAATGTGACGTCATGTTTCACCCCAAAGGTCATCCCTTAAATAGAGTCGTCCTTAAACGAGTATGTGAAGAGCTAGATGGAACTCGACCTTACTGGCCCTCTAGTCCCTCCGGTGGCAGAGACCCGAACTCTCCTAGCGAAGGAGATGTCCACATATGGCATCACGGTGAGTACTACAAGTCAGAAGTTTACGAACATGAGTTAAAGGCATCACTCTTTGTAAGTGAGATAGGACATTTATCTTGTCCCGACGTAGAGACATTGAAGAGTTACATACCTGAGGAGAAGTTATGGCCACCTAACAAGAGCTACCGATTCGGATATCACCCTTGGAACTTGAAGCGGCTAAAAGCGCTTGAGAAGTCTATGAAGGCTTACTGGGGAAAAGTTCCCAAGACGCTTGAAGAGTACGTTCGAATTTCTCAACTACTACAAGGCGAAGCGTACAAGTATTGGATTGAAGAGTGTAGAAAGAGGAAATTTAATAACAGTGGCATAATGTTGTGGAATGTAACAGACTGTTGGCCTCAATGTTCAGACTCGATCATAGATTACTACAGAAGACCTAAGCTAGCTTATTACTACGTGAAAGTAGCATTTTCACCAGTCCTAATACTAGCGGAAGGTCGTGGAGGTGAAGTCGCGTTATGGGTCATCAACGACACCTTAAAGGGCATCAGTGGATGTTGGAAAGCCGTACATTGTAAGTATCCTGGTAAAGTTGTAAACGTTCACGAGGGAGAGATGTACATACCAGCAAATACTTCAAAAGTAGTAAAGCGGCTTTCGGCAGAGTCGTTGGAGGTACGTGACAAGAGTGAAGAGTACCTCATTCTCAAACTGTTAGACGATGAGGGGAGGACTATAACGAAGAATATCTACTTCTTCACGGAGACTAAAAACTTAGCATTTCTCCCAGAAAAACTTATCATCTCCGTTCTCGAGGAACGTTGAAACGTTAGCGAAGTCATACATCAAGTAGTGATTTTTAGTACTCTCCCCTCACACTTGTTGAGCGCCAGTCTAAGCTTGACTCCTTTCTCTGTCTCTTCGTAGCTAAGTCTCTCATCGCTCTCCATGTCAATCACTTCTCTGACTTTACCTCGCACATCTACGTTAACAGGGACCTCTGAGTAGGCATGGTTGAGGAGTATTACTATAAGGCCCTCATCCCCCTCCAAGACTCCTACTTCGACCTCTGGAAAGTCAACGTCTATGTTTACGTCAACTCCGCCGACATCTCTGAGAAAGAGGTACAATTTATGCAACTCGCTCTTCTCGTGGAACTTAACGACGTTTATAGCGAAGTACTCTACAGGAATCGTGAGAAACATCACTCTTCCCCTTCCGTACTTGTTCTGAAGCAACACTATGCCTTTATCGTCCTTAGCCATTACCTCTGCCGATATAACCTCCTTGATAGGACAGCGTGACCTCACCATCACGTTACCGCCAACGGGGACATTTATCTCTTTCCCACTCTTTAACTTAATCTTAATGACTCCCTCCTCAATAAGGTCAGGCACTCCAAACTTAACGTCATGGAGGAAGCCAAGGAACTCTGAATCTAAGCGCGTACTGTTCCACCTATAACTCAAGTAAAGTGTCCCTCCACTCTTAACGTACTCTTTAAGCTTACTCCACGTAGTCGCTAATAGCATGGGTAGAGAGGGACACAGCAATAACTTGTACCCTTTAAACTCATCAAGAGGTTCTGTCTCCCTCACAAACGTTACTGGAATGTGAGCCATCTTAGCTAATACGAAGGACTCAAGTAGTAGTTTGTACAACTCATCCCTATCAACGTGAGTGTATGGGTAGTCTGTGTAGAGACATGAAGGAACGACTATAGCCGCTTGTTCCCTCGCGAAACTGTACTGACTCCAATCTATCTTGTCGACTATTTTTCTAAACCTCTTGATAACGCTCGTAACAGGCTTCTCGCTTCCGTCAGTTCTCGTGATTCCAAAATTCAACTCGTAGTGGTGGTGTACGTAAGGTCTTATGTCCTCTGTTGGGAAGTCACTAAAACACCAACCTAGAGCTCCTGTGCCACCATTGATGAGAGTCCCGAAGAGAGCTAAACTAAAGAGACATGCTTGATTCTCCTCAGACACGTAAGCCGTCGAACATCCGAACTCCTCTAAGACTGTCGGCTTGCCTAAACTAGAACAGTACTTAACCGCAAATCCGTAAGAATAAGTCTGCCTAATAATGTCGATATCTTGCATATAGACATGAGGACCAAAGTAATCCACATAATCCTTAATCCTCTCTGGAGGGAAGAAGCCAGGCCAGAGATGACCATCTCCAGTTGTGAAAAATCGCTTTGAGTCAACAGACTTCACTACGTTACTCATCTGTCTAACGTAGATCTCAGCAGTGTCAGGGTCTACTCTACCAGCGTAAAGTGGCAGTTCGTTGGACAGAATCCAAGCTAGTACGCCCTCTTCATCTTTAACTCTGCTTATAATCTCTTGAATAAACCAAGACTCAAGCCTGAGAACTTCACTATCCCTGTAGAAGTCTCTTCCCAACCTCCATGGGATTTCCCAATCCTCTCCACTCATATGACCGACAAACAGTGAGGGCAACGTGTAGATTCCATGTTTATACATTATTCTAATGAACTTCTTCAAGCGCTCTATCGTTTTCTCGTCAATCCTATCTGGACCTTTAGAGAAGTCTTCACAGAATATGAAACACCTAATGGCATTGATTCCAATACTAGCCATTTGTTTAGCCTCTTCCTCTATCTCACTCTCATTAAACTCTTTCCACATCTTCCATATCGGATGTCTTCGAGGCCAATAGTTAACACCTAGTAGGAATGTGGGCTTTCCATTAACAATTATCCTCTCGTCTTCGACTGAATATCTACTCATTTTTCCACCTTAGTTAATAAGAAATTCTTTGAGCTTTAATAGTGTAGTTAGTCCTATGGATAAGTGAAGCTTCATTAAAATGAGACAGAGACTGAACACATTGTGCTAAGTGAAGAACATCCTTAAACTTTTAGATATTAGAGACGAAGAGATACTGGGTAAGGAGATGACTATTAAGAATAGAGGAGTAAGCAATGCGAAGGCCTTGCTTTTATCTATAGCTTTAGCACTTGTTTTCACAGTCTCGTTAACGTTTGCAACTCTTGAACTACCTAGGTTAGTTCACAAAGTCTTGATCAACTTCGTCCCTGAGTATCCTATTTCTGTCAACCTCGAGAAAGTGATAGGACCTCTTAGACCTTATGGTTATGTAGCCCTCATTACGATTTTCATGCTCGCACTCCTCGGCTTTGTCACAAAGAAGTTTAAGTTAACAGTGCTGAGCTCAGTGGCTGTGCAATTGTCTACGTTCGGTCACTTTGCCTTAACTATGTTCGTGTTTGCTGGAATAGGAGTCGTAAGATTAATCTGGTTACCTGTACTTGAGATCTCTCCTAGACTTCTTAGGTTAGGAGATGTAGTACTCCTACCGTTGTTCATAGTCAGTTCACTGGCAATGGCGTTAGGTCACATAAGAGTGAACATTATGAACACTTACTTTTACTTCTCGCTTACAACTATGTTCGTCGGTACATTGATATTGTTTACGGGAGTGACGACATGGCTCTATGGCAAGCTTAAGAAGGTAAAATTAATCGACTTCTGGATTTACAAGTACAGTAGACACCCACAGTACTTAGGGTTCTTAATCTACAGCTATGGGCTTCTAATACTATCTGCCATTACCCCAGCCCCTAGGGGAGGTTATTTCCCTCCACCTACGTTGCCTTGGTCTTTGGCAACTTTGCTAATAATTGACGTTGCTATACTAGAGGAAATAAAGTTAAAGAGAAAGCTAGGAGAGTTGTTTGAAAGTTACAGAAAGAGGACTCCCTTCATGCTCCCACTTCCGAGAGTAGCCAAGTTTCTCATCGAACTGCCGTCTAGACTCGTTATAGGGAAGAGCTTCCCTGAAGACCAGAAAGAGGTCATAATAGTTACAGTGACTTACGCTATTTTACTAATAATTCTCTCAATTCCTAGTGCTTCGGAAACTTAAGATTCTTTATTGGGATTGCTCTGTCTAGCATATGCGAAAGTAAAAGCGAAACAGAAAATGGACAGACGGGGCGACCAAAGCAATATTGTACAAGGCCGCTAATAAAACCATCAACTACGTGAAAGAAGCACTAAATGTTTATAAAGCTTCACAGAAGAGATTAAGCGCAGTGACAGGAGTTCGAGTAGTTGTTGGTTAGAAACTGTTTTATATCTTTAGTTAAAGAAGACCTAAAATCGGGGACCACTAAATGCTCATGGCTGTCTCCTACTCTAGTTCTGGAGTCGGAGTAGTTAAGAGAGCTAAGGAAGTCCTACTTAAAGGCGGTTCCGTCTTGGATGCTGTAGAAGAGGGCATTAAGGTAGCAGAGGACGATAATTCTAATAGAAGCGTTGGAATAGGTGGGTTACCCAATTTCGAGGGAGAGGTAGAATTAGACGCTGCTATAATGGAGGGCTCAACTCTCCGAGCTGGATCAGTAGCAGCGGTCAAGAGAGTCAGACACCCAATATCGTTAGCTAGGAAAGTCATGGAAGTCACTCCCCACGTAATGATAGTTGGCGACGGAGCGCTAAAGTTAGCTAAAGCACTGGGTTTAGAAGAGCTCGATTTGCCTTTAAGGGAAGTTTACGAGGAGTACTTGAAAATGAAGAGTGACTTGGTCAAGAAAATAAAAGAGAAAAGAAACATACCAGTAACAATACAAAAAATATACCAAATATACGCTAATCAATGTCACGACACTATAGGTGTAATAGTTGTTAAAGACAGGAAGTTCTCTGCGGGGTTATCGACTAGCGGCTTACCTTTAAAGTTTCCAGGGAGAGTGGGGGACTCTCCCATTATAGGGGCTGGGTTGTATGCTGATGATGAGGTCGGCGCAGTAATTTGTACTGGGTTTGGAGAAATAGCCGTTAGACTTGCGGCAGCTAAGTCTGTTATTGATCTAATGAGACAAGGGCATACACCACAGGAAGCGACTGATGAACTTATCAGAAGGGTCAACGAGATATCTAAAAGGGAAGGAGTCTTTTATAACCTCGGAATAGTAGCGGTGAACAAAGACCTAGACATAGGCGCGACGGCGAATCACGGATTTGACTACGTATATTGGAGGAGTGATATGGGAGATGACATAGTGATCAACAAAGCAAACGTCATAGAGTTTAAGTTAGCATTAGTAAAGAAATAAACCCTTCTGATTGAAAAATTCAACAAGTCCTGTACCTATCAAAGCTTATAAGTCGCAGTTCTTTCTAAGGTTAAGACCCATTAAATTTTTACATCTTAACATCAACATCTCATGTTGGGGCTTTAATGAAGCCTCTAAAGATAATTGACAGGATATTGATAGATAGAAAGCTGTTCGCTGAAGGCAAGTTCAACCCAGAGGAAGTCATTAAGGAGAAAGTTTCTCTGGGCTTTAATGCAGAGCACTTTTCAGTACTGCTTAAAGGGAGAATAAAGGTACTAAGTCACCCGTCTGTTCTCAAGAAAGTATTGCCAGAATACCTTAAGGTGGCACAGAAGTACGGGTTAAGGGTCTTCGTATACATTAATGTTCACTGGCATGATGTAGGAGACCTCGAAGATCACCCTGAGTGGTTCCAAGTAGACTATGACGGTAAAGTGATAACTAACGTTTACGGTAAGGGCTTAATGCCCTGCGTTAACTCTCCT
>Ga0180302_10001710_pt1 | contig 10474 bp, 5 predicted proteins | sample GuaBasSediGuay17_FD_121794 | JGI IMG/M metagenome (GOLD analysis project Ga0180302, IMG submission 121794) | Subseafloor sediment microbial communities from Guaymas Basin, Gulf of California, Mexico - Guay17, Core 4571-4, 12-15 cm | ecosystem: Environmental > Aquatic > Marine > Hydrothermal... | reverse complement strand
GTCATTCTCATCGGAGTAAAAGATCCGTATCTTGATGTATGCGCAAGCCTTAACACTAGACCTATAGGCTTAACATCATCAGAATTTATCAGAAGAATTGATCCTATCCGAATTTTATCGAAATGTTCTGGGTAAACGTATATTTCAATTTTACTAGATTCTATACCAGCTACTTCCCCGACCGCATTATCCTTCCTTCTAAATAAATAATCCCAACCAGTCATGCGATAGGCCACCTCTTCGATAACTCTTTTCTGGATAAAATATATTCTATACTAGGTCGCCTAAGTAACTCCACTATAGTTTCCTCTATAATTTTCCTCTCATCCCGAGTAATAACTGCCATATCATGCGCTCTCTGCAGAGCTAGTGGAAAGCCCTTTCCCAGAACAACCTGGGAGAACACCACTGAATGTATCAAATCGACCTTATCTTTAAAACTAGTTGGAAATTCTACTCTAATAACACTATGCGTATCCACTTTAAGATAGAATCCCACTAGATCCAAATTAGCATCACGAACAGGTTTCGAATAAACCATAAAAAGGGGAGATCTAGAACCTATATCTTTAAGATAAACCCTCATAAACATTGCATCAGACACATTAGGCATATCTTTCACACCCTTATTCGCTAAAAATGCTATACCTCTTATTAAATCATGACTCCTAGTATGGAAGACAGCCACCGGAATTATACCCTTATCCACACATATCGTTATATTATTCTTCACCTTCTCTGCCATACTTTTTCTTTTTTCAACCGCCCAAGAAAGAGTATATGTTAAGTTAAAAGACTCATCAAATAGCACAAATCTATTTTCTCCAGATAATTTATCAGTAATCACCCTTATCGCTTCTCCCTCCACATTTTTAACTATCAATTCTGAGTCAACTTCATCATCTAATAAAGAAGAACCAGAGACTATAACTCCATCCCCGCCCTCATTCCTACTATAATTATAATACCAGTATCCAACGCTAATAACAAGTAAGGGGATGTATAAATGAGCCCCCAGACCAAAATAACTAGCATCGAAAGCCCCTACCGATACTTCCTCATTAGCTAAGTAATCAATGCATACTGAAATATCATAAATATCTTTAGGAAGCCCGTATTCCCTAGGCTCTTCAATAGGAACTATTAACGAACTATACCTCTCACCAATCTCCCATTTTCGTGGCTTAATTCCCTCAAACAAGTTAACTAGATCCTTAATCGGCTCCTTTCTCAACGCATTCAAATAATCCTTCACAGTATCCCGAACAACGCTCAATAGTTTCCGAACCTTATCATCACTACTGTCCCATTTCACAATATCACCAACCATAGATCCTCCATATTTCAATCCTCCCATAACTTCACCTTACTGAATATATACTAACAATAATATCTCCTCGAGGTACAGGAAAAAGTCACAATCCGAAAATAATTAATAAAAAATACCTGATAGCTCACAGCACCATCGTTAACAGGCAAAGTAAAAAATAAAGAAAATTTTTTAGAGCAAACAAGTTACCAATTTTAAGCCGTAACCTCCCACTAAAGCAGAAAAAGGAGAAAAATCTAGCCATCAAACCAGCCAAAAAAAGAAAAAAGAAAAAATGGATTAGTGGGATTTTAGCCACCAATAGTTAACGCAATACCAATGAACGTTGTAACAGGAATACCCTTGTAAGTAACTCTAACCTCTATGGTGTATGATCCAGGAGTCAGACCCTCAAAGACATCCGCTGGAATCGTTACCCTGTATAGTCCTGGTTCTACCATCTCTGCTTCCGCTGTGTAAATCACAATACCCTCGGGATTCCTCATAATGATCTCAACAGTAACATTTTCAGCTGGCTCTCCCGCCAATGTAACTGAGATATTCAAGTGTACGTCAGTGGGTTCAGCGATGTTCACCGCAGCTGGAGCTTCGATATCCTCGATCACTGGTAAGGTAATGAAAACATTCTCTCTCCAGTAGCTTGGTTCATACGGATATGTTGGATCGGTCCAGAACGCCTCAAGAATCGCAAAGAAGTGTTCTGGATCATAACTCTCTAAGTAGAATGGTCCATTACTTATGACAAAGTGCCCATGCTCATCCATCCAAGTGATAGTGGCATTGTAACGCGCATCAGCATCATCTGTAGACGGCTTGTACTCGTCAAGTCCATTCCAGTAAGCTGGAATATAATCCTTATCCATCATGGTTTGAATAGATGACTTAACATCCTTGAGATGCTCGGGGCTGATCATGTCGATCTGCTCGTATCCCGCAAGCTCGTACCAGGAATAAACGTTTCCAGTCACATTGCCACCGTGGACTACCGTCTGAGCCATACCCTCCATGAGCTCCCATGGCACCGTCGGGAAAACGGAGTAATAGTCGGCTGTTACGCGGTCTGAAGCCTTGTAAATATATCTACCGTAGACCTCATAGGTATCATTTCCTAAGAATTTCCAACCCACTATGAAGCTAAGCCAGGGTGCAGCCGCATACTCATAGTTGGGGTCATAGAATGGATCTCCAGGATAGTCCTCCGTAGACCAGTCATAGATGAAAGCGAGAGCGTAGATCACGTCGGTAAGAGTCATTGGTTGGCCATGATGCCAGTTTGATAAGTCGATCTTCAGTCTTACTCTGACTGCCGCCTTATGGCCTTCACCGATGGTCACCCACTCCTTGGCAGTAGAATTGTAGATAACAGCGTCTGATGGCACATCGAGCTTAGGTATAATTTCCCCTGTTACAGGATCAACGTCATAGTTTTTCTCCATCTCCACGATGTGGTTTCTCACCTCTATAGGTTCACCCTCCAAGGGATGCACATAGAAACCATAGTCATGAATAACCATCCATAGAACTTCGCTGTAAACATCGAGGAAGCCACCAACAGGGTTCCAAGCTGACATGAATAATGCTCCTGTTGATGAAAACTCAGCTACTGTAGCCTCTCCAGTCGGTGTTTGCATAGTCATTAAGAACCATCTTGCCCACAGACCAGAAGTTACGTCGAATATGTAGTTCTTAACGCGCTTGTTCACTGGGAAGAACTCCCAGTTTTCGGCCACGAATACTCTAACTGATTCTTGGATACCAATCTTTAAGAGCTCCTTGTTTAGCTCCCAGTATTCGTCCATATCTGTGTATAGTTGGGCGTAAAGTTTCCAAGATATGTCCTCAATCGTTTCGTTTCTAGCTGTTATCCATCCTGGAGCCAAATAGAAGCCGGCAAAACCAAGATCATATGAGTAGAACCACATTAAGGTATCCTCTGGGAACCTCCAGTTAACCATCGAAACCCAGCCTTCAGTATAGAGGTTCCATTGCCAATCGAAAGGATCGGTACCATATACAATTGGAATCAACGTGTATCGGTCAGCCTCGTACCTGTTAATCTTTATTCCTACTTTCTCTAGTTGATCAGCTATGTAGAGTCCCTCTTCATGACGCTCGTCCTCGATTCTTATAAGGAAGGTAAGCTCGATGATCTCACCATTGAACGCCCACCAGTAACCCGCGGGGGAGTCTGGGCTGGATACCTTCTCTAGAGTATAACCGTAGTCGTCAATTATGTCCGCCCAGTAGGTTAGAGCATCGTCTATCATCTGACCTGCCTTTTCTAGATCTCCAGACGGTGTAAGTCCTAGCTCCTCATAGATATCTACGAAGTAGGATGCTGCTGCATGCGATGGTCTGATAGCACCATACATTACATCGCCACTACCACCCATTATGGCGTCCACTATGTATTTTCGATTAATCAGCCAATTGAGAGCGTATCTAACTTCCCTTATAGCAAATGGATTGAATACTTCCTTGTCCCCTACTTTGATTATCGGCCACGTCGGTAAGCCTAGCTCCTCAGCCTTAGTCATGTTATACGCTGGGTTAACAAGAATTGCCCAGTATGTTGATGAACATCTGACGAAGTCTATTTGCTCAAGGATTTCTGGAGGCATGCCTGCGTATACTTTACCCAAAGCTGACCATATGAATGCATCTAGTTTTCCAGTGCCTACATCTGCAATTCCAGTTTCTTGCAATGTTCTAACAGTTACGTAGATCTTCTTTACGTCCTGATACTCCACTGCGGGGGGTGCTGGTGGCGCAGGAGGCCTCCAATATAACGCCGCAAAGGCTACTCCTAAAATTATAACTATTACAACAACGGCTAGGGCTATTTTTCTAGTTTCTGCCATATACTTCCCTCGAATTGATATTTATTTAGGGATTGAGATAAGAAATCTGCTAATAATCTTATCTTTTTTTATTTAAAAATTTTCCTCCATTTTCCAAGCCACGTTCCACAATCTGATGATGAGTTATGGTTTTACCTAGAGCCTCCATTATTTCAATTACTCATTGATCATAGATATGCTTCATGCGAATATCGTATTGTTGAGGATGCTTGAATAAAGAGTTTCGATTCTTAAAATCCAAGAGGAAACCTTAGACATCAATACATCTCGTCACTCGATCACAGAAAGTGTCCAGTTCATCTATAACTTATTTTCACTAGTGTAGATTTCTAGACCACAACCATTATCAAACGTATAAAAAATTAATGAATAAAAAACTACTTGTCAATTTTTCTGTACCTTTGACAGTGATTATGATTTAGAAATTTACCCAATAAAGATAGGGTGTAGAGAAATTGACATGCAGAAAAAATATGAAATGAAATAAGAAATAGATTCACTTTCTCTTCATATAGTATATTACTATCAGGATAGCGATAGCTATTGTGATTGTTGCTAATATTAGTATGAGAGTCCAATCTCTGAATTCGGGTGGTTGCGGTTGCGGGATTTCTTTCTCTGTTATCTCTACCGTTATTAGCGCGGACATTGTCGCTTCGTTAAGATTGGCGTCCAGCGCTTTTATCTTGATAAGTACAGTGAACCTTGTCCTATTTTGTCCGATAGTCTCATTACCTATGACGCTGGACGATATATTAAGCTTATATCTTATCTCTTTTTCGTTGATTATTGTCTTAGAAATTTCCATCGATACATTACTTGAGATCTCTATTAGTGATGGATCATCTATTAAAAGTTCATTATCCGTGATGGTAACGTTAACTATTACATGAGATAACTCGTCTCTATACATGGTTATAGTCTCATTTAATGGTTCAATTACTATTGATGGCTCTTCAGTCTCCGACTTTTCAACGCTGCCTTTCACGCCTCTATGAATCCAATAACCGTTCTCTACGGCGCATAGTACTGAGATCCCATAATCCCCGGCTACTGTAGTCTCAAGAGCTGCTGTCCATACTTTCTCGGTCGGGTCATAGTTCATACTGTATTCAGTTGTACCTAAGTAATTAGTCACTTGTAATGTTAGTTCTTGAATACTCTCTGATACATTAGCTATGACATTTATTGTTTCGCCTCTACTTACAACTGTCTTATCTACTTTCATTTCAAAGAATAAGCGCTGATATTCAATGGAGTCCAGGATATTGGTGACAAATTGTTCAATTTCATCTCCGCTCACAGGGGCGTATTTTCCTTCAAATGCCCAATTGTCGAATAGGAAGTTAGTCGATATTATTATTGATAAACCTCCTTTTTCACCAGAATAAACGGCCATTACTGGTGTTCCCATGTATCTAGCTAACGTTAATACTCCTGGTTGTACGTCGAGTCCTACACCGTAAAACGGTATTAGTGAAACATCCCTCGAAAGGATGTGTCCTGGAATTACTCCTGCTACTTTTGGTTCTGTTGTAAGCATTTCATCTTTGAAATATACTCCCATGTGGCTTGTAAGTTTGTTTAATAACGTGAAATTATTGCTTTCTGGCGTCATACCTATTATTATCATGTTACCTCCACTGCTTATATAAGACAGAAAAGTGTTGATCTCCTCGTCGGTTATAGGAGTAGTAGTTATGCCGAGCATACTACCATTTTGATGGTATATAGGTTCATACGATGCTGTGTCTGGCATAAATATTAGGTCATACTTAAGTAACTCGTCCAAAGATTTAGGTCTTGATCCGTAATACCAATGCTCTACACTAATATCGTTTCTCTCTAGACAAACAAAGAAATTCTTGTATTGTCCATACTTGAAATCTATTGTCCAATCGGTATGTTTTAGATCAAATAGCCAACGCTGTTTTGGTTCTACGAGGTAGAACTTCGTAGGGACACGAATAGTATCAAAGCTCGATGAGAAGATTATTTCTCCCTCATAGTAACCTTCGGGGGCATTCTCTTTGAAAGTAGCGTTAAACATCCAATAGGTCGTTGATGTGTGTGCTGTAAATACCGTACTTGAATGTAAGTTGAAGGCATCCGTAATATTGCCACTAAACGTTACATAGATCGTATCGTTGATGCTTATAGCTATAGTGAAATTAAATTCTAAGGTCATCCCTCTAAAAACTTTTTTCTCGTAGGGGAAAAATACATCATCACTAGCTTTACCCGTAGGAACTTTTAAAGGTAAAACAGACATTAGCATTGGAACTCCTTCTGGAGATAAAGGTGCTGACAGTAAACGTTCATATGCCCGCGTTAAGTTTACAAACCCAGCTCCCGCCCATAGTTCATAGTATTTCCCGACAGGTCTATTCGCGGTAGCCATCAACAGTGCTTTGATAATCCCTGGCCAGTACTTTTTATCAATACCATTTTCTTTGAGATATTGAGCTATAAGCGCAGCAGCTCCAGCTATATGGGGAGCAGAAAACGATGTTCCCTCCCCCGCCTCCCCATAGTATGATCCCGACTCTGTTGATATTGGAGCAATAACTCCTGACGGAGCTGCTATATCTGGCTTGACTGCCAAGTATATAGATGGTCCTATCGATGAATACCATACTTTTATAGTTGTCCCATCTATGTCTGTAGCCCCTACCGTTATCGCGCTTTTTGCTATACCTGGCGAGGATATACTCATTGTCGCTATCCCATTATCGCCCTCGTTTCCAGCAGCAATTACAACAGTTACACCACGCTTAACTGCTTCTTCCACGGCAAGAACCTCTGGATTATAATATAGTACTCCACCACCAAGACTCATGTTTATGACGTCAGCATCATTTTCTACTGCCCACTCAATAGCTGCTATAATCCCCGCAGATGTAGCATAGATTTCTTCTACACTTCCTCGAGGAAATACCTTAGCATTAAGTATATATGCTCCAGGAGCAACTCCAGTTCCATTTTCGGGGTCTAGAACCCCCGCCCCTGCCGCTACTCCCGCTACTCTAGTTCCGTGCCAGAGACCTATTGCTCCATCGCTTGGATCCTCATCATCCTCCGCATAACCATATTTCTTGAGCACAAATGATTTTTCTGCGATCACTTTACCTGCTAAATCTGGATGAGTCTTATCAACTCCCGTATCTACAATTGCTATTTTTATGGATGAACCGTTATAGTAATTATTCCAAAAAGTATCAGCACCTATTGCTACGCTACTACTATATGTAGTTGGTTTGATATCTCGATCCTCATCGTTCCATGTGATAGCTAATTTATAATGCCGATTAAGAAATACTCCCTTGACCCCGTTGATATTTGAAATTTTAATGATTTGTTCCTTAGAACCACGAATTAATACTGTTGGAAAAATTCGATATATATTGAGAACCTCTATATCATCGGAATACCTTCTGAGAAACCTATTTAATTCGTCACGAGAATTGAACCATATAATCACTTCTATTTCTCCTTCTGATTGGTATATTTGTGGATCTATACTGACTTTAGTTGCACCGCTATTTACTATTGAAACAGAACGCTCGATATCTTTTTGTTTTGAATGCGTTGGTAAAACAAAACCTAGAGTACCGAAAACAATTATGGCTACCAGAAAAAGGGAGAATGCTTTTCTCACCATAACGCTATCCCTACTATTCAACACCTATAATACATAGCTTTTATAATTTTGGAACAAAGATGATTTCATTAGCATTATTGAAAAATGAAACTAGCAATTTATAATTTTCCCCATAAAATTGTGATGTGTTACGTAGATTTTAACTTTCATCCGCCAATATCATCTCGCTATTTGCCTAACTACGCGTCTTGACTTTTCATTTATTCCTCCAAGGTGATGATTAATAATCCGTAAATAATTTCTCGATCCGTAACACACATCGCACTCATTCCTGGCACTGAGATATCAAAAAAGAAAATCGAAATCTTACTGTGACTTCCATAAAAATAGGATAACATTGTCTTATATCTACGCTTAAAATGCGCTATAATGAGACAGCTTTGTTTATAACCATGAATTAAGTTAAAAGATATTGTCAATTCTTAAGAAATGATCACAGTTTAGAAGTTCGCTCAATGAAAATTATAGAGAGATTGCTAAGTGGTTTTCAGCCTAAAAAAGCGCTACTATAACATAATTTGGCCAAATCTTCATTCTATATGTTGCTATGAATCCACTATAGTTCACAACATTCTTAACAAATGGAGACTTTTTTTGCCCATTAAAAGTATTTCTTTTAACCCATCGTTGTCAAAATCGTCTATAATAGATATAAGGGGGACAGTAGTTAATTTTTTGCTCAGAAGTAAATTACCGTGGCTATCGCATACATATATGTTTCGTCCACTTGTACCTATGAGAAATTCTAGATATCCATCATCGTTAAGATCGCTCAAACTTATCGTAGATATCCATTCATCGAACTTTTTGCTCCAAATTATTTGTTCTCTTTTGGTTACGAGCAACTCCTTATCATAGGTTAAAATGTGTTCGTTTATACCGTCGCCGTCTATATCAGTTATAATTTTTCTCCATTCATTTTTTCTTTTAATTTCGATTAATTTACCATTTCTCCAATCAAGGATCTTGGCCATTAAATCATAACCAATTATTAACTCAGGAGTGGCGTCGGAGTCTATGTCATATGTAAACAATCCAATTATTTCTTGTTTTGCTTGAACTAAGTCTTCTACCCGATTATCTTTCGGATAAATAACTCGGATGTATCCGGTCTCGTCACCAACTATAATTTCGGTGACATCGTCACCGTTTATATCTCCGCAAGTTAAATGATTTACATGAACATTTGGATACCCTATTTTTTTGATACACCTGTCACCCTTGATGATCCTTAATCCATCACCTTTTTGAATAAAAACAAGTTCAAATGATCCATCAGAATCCACGTCGCACACTTCAGCAAAGTCTATATACTCATCCGCAAACTTTTCTCTCAATCTAACACGTCCAAATCGGTATTCAGATATGAAAAGACTCCCATTCCATGTAGTTACTACAAATTCTTCACGCCCATCCCCATCAATGTCTCCTACAGAAATATGTTTGATGTCAACGGGTATTTCTGCGCTCCAAATTTCTTTCCCCTTCTCATTAACAAGAAAAACAACATTATCTGCCCTCGCTATAAGGATTTCTTTAAGCCCATCCCCATCACTATCAATGAGTTTCACTAATATTGGTAAATCCGCTGATGTATAAGTGTCAAAGGTAACATTATACTCGTCCTCCTCTTTTCTTCTTTTCTTTTTTGCAGCTTTAGGACGAATAAATTTCTCCCAGATCTTATCCCCTCTGTGAGAGAATAATGCAATCTTAAGTTTTGTTGCAAGCACTTTTTCTTCCTTACCGTCGTTGTTAAGGTCACCACGCGCTATGTTAGGATCATATATGGGTATATGGACTAATTTCACCATATCTATCACACTGAAACATATTTAGCGCCTAGTGCAGACTCGGTTCTCTCTCTTCTTCACCGCTGTTCTCACTTTTTGATTTCATAAGACTAATCATTGTTTTTGCTTGTATATATGATAGCGCTATTATAGATGATCCTATGATACTACTGAAAAAAAGCACCCCGCCGAATAATCGTAATCTCGCCTCTAAATTTGGGTTGAATAATAAAAATATGCTAACTAGAAATAATATTACAGCGAAAACCAAAGCTCTTCTATTGAAGACAACTTTATATTTCCTCTCCCGTACATGTTTGGTATCCTTAGACACACTTCTTCTCCTCCAGTAATCTTTCTTAAGAATATTGTAGTCTTAATAAACATGTAACGTCTTATGGCGTATTTAAGGCTTTTTAAGCCCTTTTACAACTTCTCGTCCATCCCTGGAAACCACCAAAATCTTAGAGCATCAAGACAGCTTAGAACAAACACAAATGAAACTAAACTATTTCCGAATTCCTCAATTCATCTCTCTATGGGAGAGGAAAACTACGTTAGCTATACTCTAGGATTAGAAGATTGCATGTCAATTTCTCTTTACTCTTAGAATAAATCTTTTACTCAGAGAGTTGATCCATAAAGCTAGATACAGAAAAACTGACAGATACAAAAATATCTCTATTCCTTCTTTAATGTGAAGCGCCTGGAATATACGCAGTAAAAACCAAACCGAGAAATTTCGGAGAATTCGCCTCCCGAACCTTCCTTTTAAAACTAATCCTTTTTTTAAAACATAAAAAAATATTGAATATGTAATATATTATAT
>Ga0180302_10001709_pt1 | contig 10476 bp, 7 predicted proteins | sample GuaBasSediGuay17_FD_121794 | JGI IMG/M metagenome (GOLD analysis project Ga0180302, IMG submission 121794) | Subseafloor sediment microbial communities from Guaymas Basin, Gulf of California, Mexico - Guay17, Core 4571-4, 12-15 cm | ecosystem: Environmental > Aquatic > Marine > Hydrothermal... | reverse complement strand
CTCTAATAGGATAAGTATTCTTAGGGAAAAAATAAATAATTTGATTGCTGAAGTGGAAATCCTAATAGACGAATATCCAGATAATGAGGAAATTGAGACATATATGGATCTCCTAGAAGATGTTCAAGATGACTTAGATGAAGTGTCAAAAAAGTTAGATGTCATAAGATCTAAGCTTGAAGAAGCAAGATTGGAAGTTTCCAGCGAATTACGCGAAGAAATATTTGAGAAAATTAGTGATATGATTGGCGACTTAGAGCAGGAGATTGATGATATGGACGAGCAAGTGGATAATATAGAAGAAGATATAGAAATTATTAAAAGTAATCTTCAAGACCAAGTTTAATTACAAGTTTGATGAAGAAGAGCGCCATTTTTTCTCCAAAACTGAGCGGATTGTTTTGCTAATTTCAGTCGAGTTGGCTTTCTTAACGCTTTTTAGTTTACTAACTATCTCATTAATGATACTTTTTAGAAGTTTCTTATCGTTTTTTTCGCTTAATTCTACAACTATAAAATTCTTATCTGTGTTCTTAAAGCTAAATGTGTATATCAGGGCTTTTACTCCATTTTTTAAGACAATCTCTTCAGCATATTTCCCGATAATAGACATCTCTACAGAAAAAGCTTTGTTTTTCAAGAGGGTGCTTATTAGTTTGCCTCTTTTTAAGTAATAATACTTAACAATGGGCCCAAGCTCATTATCGAAAAATATAATTGCAAGACCCCTTCCACCAGCTTTAGTAAAGTTATAGAGAGCATGTCTTCCTAATTTTAATGGCTCTGGCTGCGGCTCTGGGGCGAATATATCTATAAGGTCATCAATCTGGTCATTCATAACAAATCACTTTCTAAGCCTTAAGGCATAGCAAACTAAAAAATTAATGTAATAAATGTTACGTGATATTCACGTATTACACTAAGCCGAGCCGCTTAAGCATCTTTTCCGTCTCTTCAAGATCCTTGTGTGTGTCGATAGCTTTCCATAAGACATCAACAAAGGGAACGCCTATAAGTTTTCCTTGGGATGCCAATAATGGAAAAGCTGTTTTTTCGATATCTCCTTTATCTGGTAGATATTCAAATATTTCGGGACGGAAACAATATACTCCCGCGTTTATCCAGTAGTCTCTCAATAAAGGTTTTTCAATGAAATCCGTGATTTGCCCAGATTCTTCATTGAATTTAATTATTCCATAAGGACTAGGTAAGGGTACCAATGCTAAAGCTCCTATGATTTTTCCTCTTAATCGTGCATGTAATTTACTTAAATTAATGTTTGTTATAATATCGCCATTGAGGACATAAAAGTGATCTTCGTTCCTCAGAATACATTCAGCATTCTTAATCGCACCTGCAGTCCCCAGAGGCTCTTCTTCTACAACGTATGATACCCTAACGCCATATCTTCTTCCACTACCTATTTCATCTAAGATTTTCTCTTTTCTATATCCCACGGCAAGTATAATTTCATCTACACCATGCTTTTTGAGCCATTCTATCTGATGCACCATTATAGGTTTGCCCGCAACAGATACTAAAGGTTTAGGCAGATCTTCGGTATAAGGTCTTAATCGCTTGCCTAATCCACCCGCAAGAATCAATGCTTTCATAAAATTTCGCCTCGTTATTACCCTTTAGTTTATCAAGGTTTTAGTTTATTTTTAGTTTATCTATCTTTCTCAACGTATTTTATTTCTGAATAAACGATTTTATTATCATCGATATTTTTAAAAACAATTGTACCAGGACCTATAATCACATTTTTACCGATGAGTTTTCCTGGCATTACTGCCACATGGACACCTATTTCTGTTTTCTCTCCTATGATTGCACCAAGTTTATTCATTTCACTATCTACTTTGCCAGATTTTGTAGATACCCAAATATTTTTTCTGTCAAATCGAAGATTTGCGGATATAAAGCCTGCTCCTAAGTGAGTATTTTGGTCTATAAAAGAGTCACCAAGATATCCAGAATGAGTCTCAGCATTCTTTTCTACTATACTACGAGCCACTTCCATGCAGCAACCAATAATACTATTTTCCTCTACTATACTCTCACGAATTAAAGTGTGATCTCCAATAATAACGTTCTTGCCGATGTATGCAGGGCCTTTGACAACGGCATTTCTAAAGATTCTTGCTTCTGAATCTATATATACAGAATCCTCGATTATAGCCCATTTACTTACTTCTGCAGTAGGGTGGATATATTGCTTAGTAATGTATCTTTGCAAAAAGAATTTTAATAGTATCAAGAAATGCCATGGGAATATGGGAAAGATAGAGTGAAATTCCTCTTCAGTACAGTGCAATGACATTTTTCGAATAAAGTCTTCTTCTTCGCATACATTATGCAAAATTTTAGTGTCGATACTAAAAAAGCGCAAGAGAGAGGGGTTCTGAGTCACTTTAATTAACAGATTTTTCCCTTCTTTAACTCTCGTAAAGTAATCTATGATGAAGAGATCATGACCATGTAGCATTATAACTCTGTCTGAACTGATATCTCCTATAGCCGAAGATACTTGAACGCTTAGATCATTACTATCTACGTAATGAATGCTAACATCAAATGGATAGTGTTCAAAGTTTATCTCATGAAGCATTTTTTTATCTTGGATTTTTGTAACTAAATGAATTCTATTTACGTTAAGTCTATCTAGTTTATCTAAAAGATATTCTAGTAGGAAGCGACCCCCCATTTTTAAAAAGGAAGGGCTTCTAGAATCAATTGGCCAGAATTCTGGAAATAATGAGGTAATAACTATTGCCTCCAAGAAATTCACCAACATGATATAAGTTAAGTCCCTCCGAGATGCCGGATTTCATCATTCTTCAGTTGGGACCGTATTCGTCATCGGGCTCAAAATAAGTTTTAAATTGGAAAGTGAAAAGAGTCTGAGATGGTGCCGGGGGCGGGACTCGAACCCGCGAGGCGAGTATCGCCACCGGATCTCAAGTCCGGCCCCGTTCCAGCTCGGGAACCCCGGCTTCTTTTGGTAGATATATTTATCTACATGGCTAACTTAAATATTTTCCTTGATATATTGATGGTGAGCTTATTTGAATAAGAAACGTGTAGAAGATCGCGTGTTATTACTTTTAGCGATAAAACCTCCTGGGAAGATTGTAAATTTAGACCATATTGTTGAAAAAATTTCTAGAGATGCGGGAGCGTCAGAATCGGAAGTAATTGCAGCCTTAAATGAGCTAATAAAAAAGGGGCTTGCTAGAGTAGCTAAGGATGGCTATTTGGTAACAGATGCGGGGCGGAAAGAAGCATGGAAACTTGCTTATGATTCGGAAATGAATTTAAGTTATAGACTTGTTCTTTTAGCTCGCTTTTATTACCCTCAGATATCTAGTCTAATTCTTCCGTTTCTCAGGAATAGACCTGTATCTGTTGTTAAGATATTTTCAGACGAGTCTGATCCTATCAGGAAAGTCAAGCCTATTTTTTCCAGATATAGAAAGTTAAAGCCTCGTACTTATCACTTGTTAAGCTCGGAGAAAGATTTGTTAAGATATGTCGATATGCATGCCATCGATTTTATACCTTATGTACATAGGATAGGAGTGAATTATCCGGATTGGTTAGTAATCGACATAGATGCAGGGGAGGATATCAAAAAAGCGGAAGATCTTGGTTTTGAGCTTATAAAGGAAGTTTTAAAAGAGTTGTACATCGTAATGAAAGAAGATCTATTCCTTAATCCCTATATAAAGTTTAGTGGCTCTAGGGGTTTTCAGGTTTGGGTAACTTTTGAGAAACCTATAGGTAATTTTGAAGACTATCGAAAATGTGTAGATATAATTCGTGATCTCGTTGAAGATAGATTAAGGGACAAGTATGATGAATTAAGAGAAAAATATGGCGATTTGATTTACGAACCTATAACAACAACGACAGTAGCAAAAAAAGATTTAAGAAGAAGGCAGATTCTTTTGGACTGGTCTTCAATGAAACCAGAAGGAGACGTAAGGGCTCCTTGGTCGATGCATTATAAAACAGGGTTAGTATCTGTTCCCGTGTATTTTGAAGAACTAGATACCTTTAAACTAGAAGATGCCAGAGTCGAGAAGGTTGTCGAGCAAAAGGAATATTTGAAAAAAGCTTTTTCTTTAGAGCCATCTGATCCCTCTGAACTGAAGAAGAAACTTGGAAGAGGAGGTATACTAACATTTTTTGGATAACGTTTTCAATCTAGCTTTTCGTATCTCCAGTTAAATATCTTTCCATCGCTTTTTCGTCTAAAGGTTATAGCTAGGGGATATCCGCATTTAGGGCACTTGTCTTGATCGATTAGAACGTCAACTCCCCAGATTCCATATCTTCTTATTAATAATGTACCGCATTTAGGGCAATATGTATTTTCTCCGGGATGATTTATTACATTACCAATATATACATACTCCAAGCCCATATCCATACCTATTTTTCTCGCTACTTCGAGGGTTTCTACTGGTGTTATTGGAGGTAATTTAAATTCTAGAGCTTTATACTCGGCATGGTATCGAGTGACATGCCAAGGCGTATCTGCTCCGAGTTCCTCCTTTATTCTTTTAGCGATGGATTTTAAACAATCATAATCATCATTAACAGTTGGAATTATTAACGTTGTTATCTCGATGTGAATTTCTCTTTCTTTTAGATATCTCGCATTGCGCCAAACTATGTTAACGTCAGCTCCAGTCCATCGTTTTATTTTTTCGGGACATCCTTTTATATCGATGTTAGCAGCATCTAATCCATACTTTACTAATAATTCTGCAGCATCTAACGTCATATATCCGTTTGTAACGTATGTATTAAAATACCCCTTTCTTCTAGCTAAGGGCATGACGTCAAGTGAATACTCAAATAAAGTAACTAATGGCTCGTTAAATGAAAAACTGGTTCCAGATGAGTTATATCTCTCTATCATAGAAATGAATTTATCTGGAGGCAAGTAATTACATTTTGTGACCCAGAATTTGCTGATCTCCCAGTTTTGACACCACGGACAAGTAAAGTTGCATCCCCAAGATCCTATAGTCATTGCATATTCATCTGGGAAGAAATTATTAAATGGTTTTTTAGCCATAGGATTATTCGAAATGGAACTGATGTTTCCATAAGTTAATACGTATAGTTCGCCTCCGTGATTGTATCTCGCCCCGCAGAAACCTCTCATACCCGGCGGAATTCTGCAACGGCGTTCGCATAAGTTACATTCGATGACATAATTACTCAATTCTTCCCATAGAAGTGCTTTTTTAGCACAAGATGTTTCTAATAATTTTTCGCTTACTTTCCGAATTTTCTCTAAGCTTTCTTTCAAGTATTACACCTATGGAGAGAACATACTAAAAATCCTAAAATGAGAAAAAGCATTCATAAATAGTATCTTGAAAGATAAAAAAGGAATTTTTCTAAGATAAGAATTTTAGAGGATTTTCTTTAAAGTGTCTGAAATAGCATCTTCTTTAACTGTATAACGTTTTCCAGTTCTGCGATCATATATGGTAACGATACCGCTTTTTATCTCTTTCTCCCCTAAGAATATTATTAGTGGAATATCTTTCTTGCTGACATATTCCCTCTGCTTCTTTTCACTTCTTCGCATAAGATCTACCTGCGTACTGAAGCCTGTGTCTCTTAATTTCATAGCCAATTTCCACGCGTGTTTGAAAGCATTTTTAGAAAGAGATACTACATAAATTGTTGTGTATGTCTCTGTATTCAAGTTAAATAATCCTAACTCAATTCCAGCTTCTATAACTCTCTCTACTCCTAGTGATGTTCCTGTTGCGGGAACATTTTTTCCAGTATAGAGAAATATAAGATCATCATATCGTCCACCACCAGCGATCGAGCCTATCCTAATATCAGTCAACACAACCTCCCATACTGGGCCTGTATAGTAATCCAATCCTCGAACCAAGTTAAGAGCTATTTGAACATATTTTTTCTTATTATCTAGGAAATCTATTATAGACGATAAATGAGAAACTCCTTGCTTAACATTTTCATTATGCCGAAATCTATTTTGTATAGTTTCTAACATTAGATCAGGAGATCTTTCTTCTGAAATAATATCAATTATTCTCTCCACTTTTGTACTGTCTAAACCTAATTTTTTTAATTCCTCACGAACACCATCCAGTCCTATTTTATCAAGTTTATCGATTGCTCTGTATATGGGTAAAACATCTCTTAGTTCAAGCTCTTCCTCGAATATTCCCCTTAGCATTTTTCTATCGTTTAGCTTTACAACAAAATTTCTAAAACCAAGTTTCTGCAAGACGTATATAGTCAAATCTAACAACTCAGCATCTGCTTCTGGAAAGACGCTTCCAATAATGTCAGCATCCGCTTGCCAGAATTCTCTATATCTTCCTCTCTGTGGTCTTTCGTGACGCCAGACCCTTCCAATGTGATATCTCTTGAAGGGTATTGGAAGAGCCTTGGATGCAAAAAATCTTACCATGGGAACTGTTAAATCAAATCTTAATGCAAACCATTTTTCTGACCATGGATCTTTAAAACGGTAGAGTAATTTATTTTCTGCTTCTTCTCCATATTTGCCCTCAAAAGTTTCCCAATATTCAATTGCAGGGGTCTCAATAGGATCAAAACCATATCTTATAAAACAATCTTCTATGATTCCAAGAATTTTTTTGCGAAGAATCATCTCTCTGGGACTAAAATCTCTGAAGCCACTTGGTGGTCTTAATTGCACGTTTGACACCATTTTTAGTTATATAACTTTTAGGATTAAGGAATAGTTAAAGAATCATTTAATATTCATTCTTTTCTTTCTACTACAGCCGAGTGGGAATTCCCGTTTCCAACGCCAACAGTATTACCAATTCCTGCGAGAATAACCTTTCCCTCTGGAGGGACTTCCTCAAGAATTATTCTTTTTACAGTTTCAATGGCTCTATCTGCAGCATCAGCGATCTCTCGATTCATAGGTGTAACAGCTTCTATATAAGACTCCTTTATGACAATAGCAAATAACGGAATCTTATACTTTGTACAGATGTTTTCTATCTTATACTTTTCAGGCCCCGGATCTCCTATCGCAGCTCCGACACCAACGGATACATTTCCGGTTTTTTCGCTTTCTAATCTAAGAGCAGCATCTACTGTGATGACTGCTTGCACATCTCCCTTTAGTTCCTCTATGATTCTATTAATAACTTCACCGGGCTTTCCTACTTCGCTTCCAGGTCCTAATGCTTTTAATGCTAAGACATATCTTCCTTCAAACTCTGACACACTATAAGCGACATCATTTTTCTCGTCAATTTCTATTTCTTTTCCGAAAAATCTTTGTGCTACCATAGGACCTACACTGTCGCCAATTGGTATTCCTGCTTGGAACGCTTTTAATGCGTCATAGTAAGATATTACAATTTCCCGTAGGAATGGTATTAGCATCTTTAGTTGCATTAAATACACGTATGATTTTGTATTAACCCCAACTCTGAAGATGTGCTCCGCAATTTTGTAAATAGTATGAATTGCTGATGCAGCTTCTAAAGCGCTCTCTAGGTTTCTTCTAAGATAATCCGGAGCATCTAATACAATCTTGGATGCTATTCCTCTAAGGCGTTTTTTTCTCACGTCTAATAGGTGCTCAAGTCTTTGTAGCACTCCGCTAGGATCAAGAGTTACGGGAGTAATTAGAAACGAATCCAAAATTTCTCTGGTCCAATTTAATATTTTTTTAAACTCAGCATTGTTTCGTAAGTTTAAAGCTTTTTCATAGGGAGTTATTCCAGGAGTTTTTTCTATTAGGTCTCTGCGGGCATTTAAAATTATTGCTACAATGTACCATTGGCCTAGTCTATCATATACTCTGACTTCATTTAAAAACGATGTTATACTGTAGATCAACATATAAGTCTGAATCTCTGTTAGGAATAATAAAAGCAGGAAGAAGATAATCCAAGATAGCCAATCTCCACCGCCTTGTAACATGATAAACAATTTTTAACCCCCTAAAAATCAATAATTAATATACTGCATATCATTTCTCAATATGCTAGAGATTCTATTTAAAAACACTGGTGTTTTCATTTGCCAGAGACAAGAATGGCTACTTTAGATCAATGGCTAAAAGAGGACATAGAGAAAACCATGAAAGAGACACAAAGGGAGGAAAATGAGGATGAATTACTAGAGTTAGGAGATTTGTCGTCTCTCATTAAGGAATTTTTAGAGAAAATTCAAATCCCAGAAATAAAGACGCTTAAGAAAAAGGTCTATGAAATACATAAGATTCTTCCAGTGAACAAAAAAGGACTCATTATAACAGAAAAAGCGAAAGTGGCTTCAGCAATAGCAAGGGCGCTGGGCAAGTGGAAGAGAAGGAAAGTCCGCACTAAGTGGGGAGATGTTACTGTATATGACGTAATATGGAGTTCTAGAAGTTTAACCATAGTTCCTCTTAGGGGACACATATTAGAGTATACAACTTCGGAGGAATTTTCTGGAAAGTGGGAAAAAAGTGATCCTAAGAATATCATTGACGTAAATGCTTTGAAAGAGGAAGTTATTGATAAGCATATCGCAGAAGTACTAAAACGTGAAATCATGACCGCTGATCTTCTAATTCTAGCGACCGATGCGGATGAAGAAGGAGCTAATATTGGACTAGAAGTTTATGAACTAGTGAGTGAAATCAAAAAAGTCCCCGTTGTGCAGATGTGGTTCATTAGTTTAAACCCCAGTGAGCTCAAAAAAACTTTTTTAAAACCGATAGAGCCGAAATGGGAATGGGCGTATGCTGTGAAAGCTCGCAGAATTCTAGATGCGATGATTGGTTTTTCAGCGACTAGAGAGCTGACCGTATATTTTAGAGATTATCTTAACCAAATAGGAGCAAGAGTATTATCAATTGGACGAGTGCAGACTCCTACCTTGTATCTCTTATACTTGCGGGAAAAGGAGATTAAGAAATTTAAACCTAAGCCGTATTGGTCTCTGAATATAAATTTAGAAAAGGATGGTGTGACGGTAGTAGCAAAACATGCAAATTCGCCTTTTAATCAGGAAAAAATAGCTTATGATGTTTTTAATAAAATTAAGTATGCAGATAAGGCGATAATAGAAAAAATAAGCACAGAGGAAAAGAGAATTCTTCCACCTACACCATTAAATACAACAAAAATACTAGCACTCCTAAATAAATTTTTAGGAATACCATCCAAAAAAGCTATGGCTATTCTAGAAGATCTATATCTAAGTGGTTTAATTACATATCCTCGAACGGAAACCGATAAATATCCACCAGATTATAATCATCTCCCAAACTTGAAAAAGCTAACTTCTTTATCTACAATTGGTGTGTATGCTAAAAAAGCTATAGAAACAGGTGCTAAGCTGATAAGAAACGGATCAAAATTAGTAGGAGATCATTTACCGATAACCCCCATAGATGCTGCAGAGAGGAATGATTCTCGTCTACCAACAAAATTACATGAGCAAGTATATGAGATAATAGTAAGACGATATTTAGCTCTCTTTTACCCGCCCGCGGTGGTAGAAAAAAAGAGAGTTATTTTTAACGTATTAGGAGAATCATTTGAGGCGAATTTTCAAATTATAAAAGTTAAGGGATTCATGGAAGTTTATCCTATTGATATGCCTAAAGATATGAAAGTAATTGATTTCTATAAAGGGGAAACAGTATTCGTCAAAAAAGTACAACCACCACAAAAGAAATATACAAAACCTCCTACAAGGATATCGGAAGGAGAGTTGATTCGTCTAATGGAGCGTCTAGCTTTAGGAACTAAAAGTACGAGACCAGAGCATATAGAGACGTTAATTAAGCGAAGATATGCAGAAAGGAAAGGGAGAAAACTAATAGTTACCGAGATAGGAGCATCATTAATTTCATTTTTAGAAAAGATATGGTCTGATTTCGTGAAACCTCTTTTCAGTGCTAATGTGCATATCCTTATGAGGAAGGTAATGAATGGAGAACTAGATTGGGAAGAAATGATTAGAATTGTTCAGAAGGAGTATCTTAAACTTTTTGACGAATTAAGGAAAAACAAAGAATGCCTGAAAGAACAAATGAATATAGCTATAAAGCAAGATGTATTAAAATCAAAGGTGATCTCATGTCCTAAATGTGGTAATTCGATGGTAATTAGATCTACGAAAAAGAAAAAGGTAAATCTTCTTGTATGTCTTAATTGCAAATATAGCGTAATAATACCTCTTGCAAGAGCATATATACCAGTAGGCATAAAATGCCCAATTTGTGGTGCAGAAACTATTATTCTAAAACGTGAGAGCAGAAAAATTTTCCTCTGTCCAATATGTTGGCGTGAGTATGGTCCATGCTACAAATGTCCCGAATTGGAGAAATGTCCCATAAAAACAGCGATAGATAAGGAGGAAGAAAAAACTATCGTAGGGAGATGCGAGTGTGGTGGGAACTTAAAGTATATTTCACATAAAAAAGTTGTT
>Ga0180302_10001707_pt1 | contig 10481 bp, 6 predicted proteins | sample GuaBasSediGuay17_FD_121794 | JGI IMG/M metagenome (GOLD analysis project Ga0180302, IMG submission 121794) | Subseafloor sediment microbial communities from Guaymas Basin, Gulf of California, Mexico - Guay17, Core 4571-4, 12-15 cm | ecosystem: Environmental > Aquatic > Marine > Hydrothermal... | reverse complement strand
GTTCCGGCGAGCATGTAGCCGAGCATTACTGCGTCCGCGCCCGCGGCCCGGGCCTTAACGATGTGTGCGGGCTTCTCTACCCCGCCGTCAGCGACGACCCCCACGCCCAGCTCCCTCGCCACGTCAGCCACCCAGGCTACAGCGGATAGCTGGGGGACCCCAACCCCCGCGACCTCCCGGGTGGTGCAGGCGTGCCCGCTCCCCAGCCCTACCCTGAGGGCGTCCGCGCCCGCGTCTATGAGGGCCCTCGCGCCCTCCCCCGTGACCACGTTGCCGGACATCACGTCCACGCCGGTATCCTTGAACCTCCTAGTAGCCTCGATCACGTTCCTGCTGTGGCCGTGAGCCGTGTCTATCACTATCATGTCGACCCCGGCATCGACTAGCTTCTCGACGCGGTCATCGTCGAAGGGGCCTACAGCCGCCGCTATAAGCAGCTTCCTCTCCTTAGCCTCCTCCACTATGGAGAGGGCCTCCTCCAGCCTCATGTTCCGGGGGAGCACTCCCAAGCCGCCCAGCTCCGCTAGCCTCAGCGCCATCTCTCTACCAGTGACCGTGTCCATGGGCGAGCTTATGATGGGTATCCTCAGCCTAAGCCTCCTGGTGATCCTCGTCGACACGTCTACTTCCTCCAGCTTGACGTCGGAGTACTGTGGCAGGAGGAGCACGTCGTCGAAGCTGAGGGCGAGAGGTGCTTTCTCAAGCTTCTCCGCAAAACCCATGTGAGAGTGTGGCTGAGGCTTATTGATAAATTGGTTGAATGTATTCTATATATATTCCGTTTCAATCTATATACTCGTGGCGAGGCCCCTGAAGGTGTACGTGAGGAGGGTACAGAGGGTGGGCTACTCAACTCTCTCCGTAACGCTGCCTAAGCGGTGGGCGGTTGCCAGGGGAGTGGACAAGGGATCCCTCCTCTACATATACGAGATGCCGGATGGCTCTCTCGTCGTCAAGACTAGAGGGGAGGAGGAATGGCCGGGGAGGCTCAAGGCCCTCCTGAGGGTGTCGGAGGCTGCGGAGGCGGAGCTCGAGAGGAGTATCATAGCCCTCTATGAGGCCGGGTACGACGTGATAAGGGTGGTGGCTAGGGGGAGGTTAAGTGCCAGCGCTAGCGGGGCGGTGAAGAAGGCGCTCAGGAGGCTGAGCGGAGTGGAGGTCGTAGAGGAGGGTAGGGGTTACGTGGTGCTGGAGGTCGTGCTCAGCCCCCAGAACCTCAAGTTCCCCAGGATCCTGGATAGGATGGAGGTGCTCGTCCGCTCCTCCCTCAATGACTTGGAGGAGTACGCCGCGAGGGGGTGCGGGGAGGCTCTCTACTCGATAGTGGAGAGGGACGACGAGCTCGACAAGTTCTACTTCCTGCTAGTGCGCCAGGCCTCCACCTGCTTCCGCAGCCCCAGCATGGCCAGCGAGCTCGGCCTAGAGGAGCAGCTAGAGGTCCTGCCCATACTCTACTACGGCAAGACCCTTGAGAGGATGGGGGATACGCTCACCCAGCTGGCAATGTACGCAGCCGAGTACGAGAGGAGGATCGAGGAGGAGCTTGTCCAGCTCATGCGAGCGGCCTTCTCCTGCGCAGTCTCATCATTCAGGAGGGGGGATGAGAAGGCCATGCGCAGGCTAACGCTCCTCCACCACGATTACTTCAAGAAGAGTCCTAGGGAGCTCCTGGGCGACCCAGTCTTGTCACTCGCTGGCAACTTCCTGAGCCTCTGCATGGACGCCATAGATGCCCGAGTAGAGCTGGCGGCGCTTAGGTGGCCGCTCATGGAGGTTGAGAGGCCCTAGCCAAGCTTAAATATCTCCTTAGCTTCAATCTCTTAAGCAGGGGTATGTCGGAGGACTCATCGTGGAGAGAGAGGCTGGGGCTGCTGCTGGACTACCTTGACGCCACGGACTTCAGCAAGATAGCTAGAAGGTACTTCGCACTGAACTTCTTCGATGGAGTGTTGACGATGATGGGCTTCACCCTCGGGTACTACATGGTGGGCGGCCGCGACCCCCACGCAGTCTTTGGGGCAGGCATAGCGGCTAGCGTAGCCATGGGGCTCTCTGGGCTCGTGGGAGCTCTCATGACTGAGATGGCTGAGAGGGAGAGGGACCTCCACGAGCTGGAGAAGAGCCTCTTTAAGGACTTAGGGAACTCGGTCATAGCTAAGAGCCAGCGAATAGCGGCAATCCTCATAGCCATAATAGATGCTGCCGCCCCAGCCCTTGGGGCTCTCATGCTAGCCATCCCCCTGGCCTACCCCCTGGTGGACCTGCTGGGTTACGATTACGCGATAGCTACTAGCGTGGCAATAGGTCTGGCAGCCCTATTCGCCCTGGGCAGCTACCTCGGCAGCGGCTCCCGCAGAAGCATGCTGAAGTACGGTGTGGCGATGCTCCTGGCGGGGATCTCGCTAGCCATCATAACCGCCCTCATGGGGGTGGTCCTATGAAGGTAGCGGTAGTCAGGGTGGTATTCGACGTGTTGAAGCCCCGCGAGCTCGATAGCACAGACCTGGCCAGGAGCCTCTGCGAGCTCGATGGAGTCAACCTAGTTAACATAGTCGTAAGGGAGGTCGACGTGAGGACTGAGACCATCAGGCTGATAGTGGAGGGGGCTGACGTCGACATAGATGACGTCCTAGACAAGCTCGACGAGATGGGGTGCGCCGTCAGGAGCATCGACTCGGTCACGGCGAAGAGGCAGGAGGAGCAGTAGCGCGGGAAACAGTTTAAGGCGGCAGGCCTGGTCTTAGACAGTGTCGTGGAGGGACGTTGTTAGGAGGTCGCTGGGAGAGCTGGGGGTGTCTGTTGAGGAGAGCCGCAGGTGCCTCATAGCCAGGTCACCCGACGACCCCCACTTAACCGTGGCCATCCTTCAGAGGAGGCTGCACATGAGCCTCGACAGGAAGGTGGAGATGATAGGAGTGATTGAGGTAGCGCGGGACGTTGAGGGCGCTCGAGAGGTGCTTAGGAGGATGCTGGAGGAATCATTTGAGGCGGAGCTAAAGGGCATATTCAGGAAGACGCTCAAGATGAGGAGCTGGAGGGAGCTCAAGTACCTTGAGGGGCTCTGCGGCCCCCTGAGGCCAAGTAGCCAGCTACTCGAGGCCATCAGAGCTGACGAGGAGCTCATGAGGGAGGTGATGAGGGCGGCGCCCGACATGATCGAGGTGTTCCCCGAGCTCATCTCGCCAGAGTACATGGAGGTCTACATGACGGCCTCGCACGCGGCGATGGGCCCCCTCATGAGGCGTATGATAGCGAGATACATGGAGGAGCCCGAGAGGCTGGCCTGGTACGTTAGGCTGCACTTCATGTACGGGCTGCCCAGGATGGGCACGAAGGTTAAGAGAAATTATCGGCTGCTGACCAGGTTTGGAGAGAGGTTGAGGAACTTCACGCGCCAGCTCTTCTGAGGTACTTCTTCCTCTCCTGCGGCGGCAGCGAGCTCCACATCAGCAGCTGCTTCCTCAAGTCGTCTATGAACCTGTAGTTCGAGTCCACCCAGGTGCGGCTTGGGCCTGACAGCCTCCTGAGGTAAGCTAGGAACACGTACCTGTTAATGCTCCTGTCCAGCAGCGCCATGATCTCGACCCGCTGGCTCACTCCAGCCTCCACGGGGGCCAGGGCCACCGTCATCGAGAGCCTCATGGCCTCGTAGTCGGGCTCGCTGAGCTCCCTGACCACGTGCACGCCCTCCTTAGCAGCGCCAGCGCCGCTATAGTACTCGTACAGGTAGTATAGCACTCCCCTAGCCTCCGTGTCGCTGGGCACGCTCATGGGCAGGGGTATCTCCCACTCATCGCCCCTCGGCTTAGTGCCGGGCCTCCACCGCCTCTCCAGCGAGGGCGTGATTATCCTAGCAGCCACGTAGGATGGGTAGATGACGGCGGCGAGGGACGCCGCTATTATCGTCAGCGTGCCTATTATGGTGAATGCGGAGGCGAAGTTGAAGACGTGTGTCGCTGGCAGGGCGCCCGCGAACACCATCAGCCGCGTGACGCCATAGCCGAGCAGGTAGCCCAAGACCACGCCCACTGTGACGTAGACTAGCACCTCCGCGATGAAGAAGACCGTTACGCCGAGCGGGGAGAGGCCGATTGCGCTGAACACGTAGATCTCCCTCGTCCTCTCCTTCAAGCTACCCAGCACCATCGTCGCCACGTTCAGCGCGCCTATTACCAGCACAGCCATCACCATCTCCCAGCCGCCCACCGCCAGGCTTGTGAAGGTTGAGGAGACGTACGGCGAGCCGCCCTGTGAATACCATATGGTGACGTCCAGGGCGAAGGCCAGCTCCTTAACGGTGTTGAAGAGGTCCTCCAGCGTCGCCTTCTCTCTCGGCAGGAGGGCGATTGAGGCCACGTAGCCGTTTAGCTCCAGAGCCTTGCGGTACGGGATTATTATGGTCCTCGAGACTCCCAGGTTAGGCGGCGCGGCGCCAGCCTGGTATGACACGGCCAGATCCTTGGCTAACAGCTGGTAGAACGTCGGGTCAGCGGGCATTGGGCTGTAGCCATCCGCCTCTATCATCTTGTCGACAACCTCCGGCGCGTCGATGATGCCTGTCACTACGAACTCCTGGCCCATTACGTAGATCTTGTCGCCCAGGGTCACGCTCAGGTTCTGCGCCAGCGTCCTAGTTATGATCGCGTGGTTGGCATCCTCGAACCTGATGCCCATCCCCGTGGTGAGCTTGGCGTACAGCAGCTCGTACTCGCGCGGCGTTATCCCCAGCAGCGCGTAGACTGTGCCGTTCTTCCCAGCCCCGCTCGTCACGCGGAACGCGGTGGCCATAAGCGCCCTGTCGACCGGCGGGTAGACCCAGGCCCTGGGCAGCACCTCGTAGCCCGAGCCGGCAATTACCTTAACCACGTTGACTAGGTCGTCGGACAGCAGGTTGGGAGGCACGCCGCGCCCCATCTTGATGAGTATCTCGTCGAGCACTGGGTGGTAGCCGTGCCTGACCACGGGCAGCGTCACCCTGGCGGGCATGAGGGATGTGAAGGAGGTTATGGCTATGGTCATCGTGAGCAGGGTTATCAGCATCAGCGCGGCCCTCAGCGGCCTCCTCCTGATGTACTCGCTGCCCACCGAGAAGGCTGTTATGGCGGTGTCCATCCTGCTGACCTCCGCCTTGTGTACTCCCAGCACTCTCCTCTCAATCCTGCTCCTAACGGTCTCGCCCTCGGCGCCCAGTATGAGCAGCGTGATTAGCAATATGATCATTATCAGGGCCCCCATCATGCCCAGCGAGATGTTGCTGAGGACGGCGAACGCCGGATGTATCAGCGAGAAGATCCAGAGGAATATCCCCGAGATGATGGCTATGAAGGCCAGCCTCTTGACGCCCTCGCTGTGCAGCGTTATCTTCTCGAGGAAGAAGCCCGCGAAGACGACGAGCGGGAACATGAAGAGCATCGACCTGGCCGCATCGTTGACGAGCGGCATCACCTCGCTGTCATAGGCCTTAAACGCGTACGCCCTAGCCACCAGGGCGTACGCGTACGCGTCGCTATACCTCTTCTCCTTGTAGGCCTTCCAGGCCTTCTCCAAGTATTCCCTCGCCTTCTCCAGCGTCTTGTCGGCGCTCGGGCTCCCCACGTGTCTCTCGACGAAGTGCCTGTACCTGCCGTAGGACACGTAGTAGAGGTCGTTAGCTATCTGGTAGGCGGTGAACAGTATCCTTATCCTCTCCCCCCATCTGCCGCTTATGCCGTAGCCCTCGGTGTTGTCGGGCGTGGAGTTGGTTACGAGGAGGAATGGGGTCATAGCGGCCTTCTCGCCCATCCCGTAGTAGCCAACTATCGTGAACGTCACGCCCGGCTGGGTCCAGACGAGCGCCACCTTCTCCCAGCCATTGTAGTAGAAGCCGTAGCTCAGCGGTATGCTCTTGCTGAGCAGGTCGTAGGGCTGCAGTATCACGGGGACCTGCTTCCACCAGTCGAAGTAGCTGGTCCTGGGGTCGATGAGGCAGGTGGTCACGACGGTCGTCGGCAGGTTCACGTCGAAGAGTTCGACAGTCACCGCCTTCATGACGACGACGGTCACGTTCTCGTAGGGGTGCAGCACGATTATTATCTGTGGGAAGTTCTGCATGCCGAACTGGCCTAGGTCAGTGGCCATTAACACGTTCCCCTCATCATCTAGGACCCAGCCCCTAAGCACCCAGCGCGAGAACGGTATCACAGTGCCGCCATACGCGCCCCTCCCCGCGTGGGGTATGCCGTGTATCACGAAGCGCCCGTGCTCGTCGGCCTTAACGATTATCTTATTCAACTTATAGGTGGAGGTGATCAGCCGAGCCTCAACGATTGCGTTAGGCACGGGGTCGTACCAGCCCTTAGTGAAGTTGTAGATGACTACTCTCCCGTAGAACGTTGTGAAGCCGGGGTAACCCCTCTGAGCGGCCAACTCGTAGCGGGTCGGCCTTACCTCGCTCTTGCTTAGCGGCCAGTCCATGTTCAGCAGCCTATCCACTATGTAGATTGCGAGGTCGAGGTAGGGGCGGAGCTTGTCGATGTCGGCGTACTTGCTGTCGTCCACGGGTACGCCCACGTACAGCCTGCCGGAGTGCCTGCTGACTATCGAGAATGCTGGCACCCCGCTTATCGACGCGGCCTCTGAGTCCAGCATGTAGGGTATGGGCTCAGTCCCCCAGAACCCCGTGACCGTGAAGAATATGCTCACGAGTCCTGCCGGGTTCTCCACTCCCAATACCCTGCTGGCATACTCCTTAACGCGGTCCTCCACCACTACCTCTCTGACGGTGCTCATGAACCAGGCTAGCCTGCTGGGGAAGCCGCCGCCGTGAATGCTGTTGCCACCGTAAGTTGTGTAGTAGCTGGCGTGGAGCAGCTGGAGGCCGTCACCGTCGCTAGCGAACATATCGAGGTTTATGAGGCCCCAGATAGTGGTCCTCCCGCTCAGCACGTCGTCGCTGAAGAAGAAGTCCTCAACGAACTCCCTAGCCCCGGCGAGGGCCTGCCAGTGGCCCGAGAGGAACACGATCCAGACGGTGTACTTCGGCGGGTGCTCCTTCAGGTACCTCGCGTACTCCAGCAGTAAGGCTGGCGCGATGGCCTCGGCCTTGCTCCTCGCCAGCCCTGGGACGACGGACCACGAGTCGAAGTGGGCAGTCAGCACCACCACGTCGCTGGGAGAGCTGCCGTTCACCACGGCTATCAGGTTAGTGGCCTCGATCTCCTTCCAGGAGACGCGGGAGACCACCCTGACCAGAGTCGCGTTCTTGATGAGTTCCCAGTCGCTCCTCTTAATGTAGAGGCGTGGGAAGTACAGCGGCGTCTCCAGGAACTTCTTATCACACTCGTAGTAGGTCGTGTCGTTGGGCTCTATGAAGATGACGGCCTTAGCCCCCAGCTTAGCGGCGTTGAGCCAGTTGTCCTGGGAGTTAAAGTCCATCGCTACTATGCTGCCCTCAACATCCTTGCCGTCGAACTCGGGCAAGTCGCCCTTGCCAACGTAGTAGAGCGGCCCCACGAGCCCCTCAGGCGGCGTGGGGGAGGGGTTGACGCCGTTGGGGTAGAGCACGTACGCCTTAACGCGCAGGTGGAAGGGCTTGAGAGCCTCCACGTAAACCTCCTCCTCAACTGGAACCAGGACCTTGTAGGTATGGTTGATCACCTTAAGGCCCAGCCCCTTCAGATACGAGTATATGAAGTTCAGGGCCTTGTAGTAGCCCGGGTACCCAGTCATCCTAGAGCCGAAGTTCGAGAACAATCTCACCAGTTCCTCAACGCGCGTGTAGTTCAGGGGCATCAGCTGGTCAGCCTCAGCCTGGGGGTGCGCTGGCGAGGGAGCGGCTAGCAGCGCTAGGAGCGGGAGGGCGGCTAGAATTACTAGGGCGCACTGAGAAGCTGCTGAGGAGCTAGCTCTAGACCTCATCAATGCCAACCTAGCTACAGCCCTTATAAGCTTTCTATATTTTTATAGCAAGCTTTATAGAGCGTTGTGGAAGGGCTCTAGCGAGATGAGCTCGGCGAGCTCCGCTACAGAGGGCCAAGAGACGTCCTCTGTCATGGAGTTCTACCCGGGATTGACGTGGAGGAGTGTCCTAGCGATGATAATGGCTGGCCTCATATTTATGCCCGCCTCGATCTACCTCTGGCTTGCCGTGGGCTATGGCGCCAGCATGGCTGCCACCTACGTGACTGTGATACTCTTCAGCGCGCTCGCCAGGATCTACGGCACTCAGCTGAGCAGGCAGGAGCTATTCATTATATATTCAATAGTCGGCGGCATAGGAGGCGCCCTCCCCCTATACTACTGGCTAGTATACCGCAGCTACTTCGTCAACAACCCCCTGAGCCTGGAGTTCACCCTGATGGGTAAGCCGATAAGGGAGTACGTGCCAGTCTGGATGTCACCGCCGCCCATCTCGCCTGTTCACAAGCTCAGGACCCTATTCCACCCCGACTGGCTGCCAGCAATAGCGGTTAACGTCCTCTTCGCGGGGCTCAGCGTGGCTGCGGAGGTCTCATTGGGCATGCTACTCTCCTACCTCTACATAGAGGTGGAGCCCCTGCCCTTCCCGTTCGCCCAGATAGACGCGACGATGGTCAACACGCTCTACGAGCGCGAGCACGAGCACATGTTCTACTTCCTCGTCTCCCTCACGGGAGGCGCCGTCTACGGCACCATCCTGTACCTGGTGCCCTTCATACTAGGCCCCAACGCGCGCGTGATACCGTATCCCTGGGTAGACCTGACGCCCTACACGCAGTACTTCCTGCCGGGCGCCGTAATAGGGATCGCCACCGACCCCACGGGCTTCCTCTACGGGATGATCCTCCCGCCCTCGGTCACCTTCTCGATGATGCTGGGCTCCTTCGCCACGTGGATATTCGGGAACACCCTGACGCTCACAGTATTCAAGGACTTCGCCCCCGAGTGGGTTAAGGAGTACACGCCAGGCATGGGCATCTTCCTAATATTCCAGAGGGCCAGCTTGAGGCTCTGGCTGTCGACCTTCATGGGCATAAGCTACGGCCTAGCCCTCTACATACTCATAGTAGCTAGGAGGAAGCTCATAGACGCCTTTAAGGCGCTTACCAGGGTGGGCAGGGTGAGGAGGGAGCTCGGCTACCCGCCGACCAGCGTGCTCTTCGCAGTATTCTTCGCCTCAACGCTCAGCAGCGTGCTCGTCTACTACGTGCTTGTGCCCGGCATACCGCTGTGGCTACCGCCATTCGTCTCCGTGGTCCTCAGCCTAGTCATAGCCCTCGTGGGAGCCAGGGTCTACGGCGAGCTAGGTCTCACCTTCACGCCCGACTTCGTGTACAACATGTGGAAGGCCGTAGTGTACTTCAGCCCGTACCAGGGCTATGCCGGCTGGATCTACACGCCAGTCATAGCGGGCTTCGCCACGCCATGGTACGTTAACGCGACGAAGACCGCCTACCTGACCAAGACGAGGCCGATAGATTACTATAAGGCGGTCATAATCTCGTTCGTCATAACCACTGTACTGGGCCTGGTGTTCATGGACTTCTTCTGGAGGATGGCGCCCATACCCTCCTTCATCTACCCCTACGTGATGGGTCTCTGGCCATTCTATGCCATAAGCGACTGTCTCTTCGCCACCAGGCAGGTGGCGATACGGCTTAACCAGATACTCATGGGCATGGGCATCGCGGTGATAGGGGGCTTCGGCGGCTATGGGCTGATGAGGCTCGGCGTGCCCATAAACCCGGTCGCGCTAGTGGGCGGCACCTACGCCCTGCCACCCTACACGATAATGGTCTTCCTGATGTCGCTGCTCAGCAAGTACGTCTTCGCCAGGGTGATGGGCAGGGAGAAGTGGACCAGCATAAGGGCGGTCATCATCGCGGGCTTCCTGGCGGGGATAGGCATCATAGTGGCCATAGGCACGGCGCTGACGCTGTTGTCCAAGGCGTCTTGGGTGTGGCCCTGGTAGGGGGCCTCGACGAACAACTTAAAAATTTAACGCAAATGCTTAAATAGCGCCTCTCTCCCCCATGAGTCGTGGCGAGCGAGGAGAAGGAGGCCGTAGAGTTCCTGCCTGGCCTCACTGCCCGGTCAATAGCGATAACGATCCCGTTGGCGCTGCTCTGGGCCTTCCTAACAGTCATAGTGGGGCTCTACACCGACAAGCCAGGGACCTTCGGCACCTTCATCCTGCCGATGATCTACCTCATAGTGGTAGTCGAGGCCTTAGCCAGGGTCAACCCCAAGTTCAGGCTGACGCCGCAGGAGTGGGTCTTCATGTTCACCGTCTTCACGTTCATGGGCATGCACAGCTACCTAACGATGCACGCCGCAGCTCACAATAACCCCATCGGCTACATATGGTCAGTAATACCATTCGGCGACTACCTGGCCTTCAGCATTGAGAGCCTGAGGGATTACTGGAGTAAGGCCGTGCCGGCCGTCGTCATACCGCCGGAGCCAGTGAGGTTCGAGGTAGCAAACATGCTAGTAAACGGCAGAAGCCCAGGCCAGCCAATACC
>Ga0180302_10001706_pt1 | contig 10487 bp, 12 predicted proteins | sample GuaBasSediGuay17_FD_121794 | JGI IMG/M metagenome (GOLD analysis project Ga0180302, IMG submission 121794) | Subseafloor sediment microbial communities from Guaymas Basin, Gulf of California, Mexico - Guay17, Core 4571-4, 12-15 cm | ecosystem: Environmental > Aquatic > Marine > Hydrothermal... | reverse complement strand
TCTTTGCAACCTCATGTCAAGTATAGACTTTGCTTGTAATTCAGTTAAGGAGAACTTTTCCATTAAGGCTTTTTTTGCCTCTTCCACATCCCTGCTTTTCCTTATAGTTTCTATAACATCATCTATCCTTCTCAGCGCAATCAGCAATCCATCCAAAATGTGCAACCTTTCCTTTGCTTTTCTTAACTCGTATTCCGCCCTTCTTGTTACGATCTCTATCCTATGATCTACAAAATGCTTTATCATGTCTTTTAATGAAAGTATCTTTGGCTCCCCATCGACAATAGCTAGGTTCAGTATACCAAAAGTTACCTGCAAATTGGTATGCTCGAAGAGCTGATTCAAAACTACCCTTTCAATCGCATCCTTTCTCAGCTCTATAACTATACGCATACCTTTCCTATCGCTTTCATCCCTGAGATCCAAAATCCCATCTATTTTCTTGTTCTTGACTAGGTCAGCGATCTCCCTAAGCAAATCAGCCTTATTTACCATGTAAGGTATTTCGGTTACAACTATCCTCTTCCTTCCCTTCCCCTCGATTTTCACTTTTGCTCTGATCTTGATGATACCTTTCCCCGTCTCATACGCCTTTTCTATACCCTCCCTTCCATATATGATACCACCGGTTGGAAAATCTGGCCCTTTTATGTATTCCATCAGTTCCTCCGTTGTTATGTCTGGATTCTCAATGAATTTTATTATCCCGTCAACCACCTCGCTAAGGTTGTGAGGAGGAATGTTAGTTGCCATACCAACCGCTATACCAGAGGATCCATTAACGAGGAGGTTTGGTAATTTCGAAGGTAGAACAGTCGGTTCTTTCAAGGTTCCATCGAAGTTGTCCATCCAGTCGACCGTATCCTTTTCTATATCTTCAAGCAAAAGTTTTGCTATTTTTGACATTCTTACTTCTGTATAACGCATTGCAGCTGGGTTATCGCCGTCTACAGAACCGAAATTACCCTGACCATCTATTAATGGATATCTAAGAGAAAAATCCTGAGCCATCCTTACTAATGCATCATATACTGCTTGATCCCCATGTGGATGATATTTACCCAGAACTTCTCCAACAACCCTTGCCGATTTTTTAAATGGTTTGTCATGAGTTAAACCCATCTCATTCATGGCATAAAGAATTCTCCTGTGAACGGGTTTTAGACCATCTCTCACATCCGGAAGGGCTCTGCTCATTATTACACTCATTGAATAATCCAGAAATGATTGTTTCATCTCGGATTCAACCGTCCTCACAATCACATTTCTAGCTATTCTTTCAGCCATTTAATCAACCCCTATATATCGAGATTCAAGACCTCCTTTGCGTGCATCTCAATGAAAGCTTTTCTTGGCTCAACATCTTCTCCCATAAGAATAGTGAACAGCTCATCTGCCCTTACTGCATCCTCTATCGTAACCTTTATGATAACCCTCCTCGAGGGATCCATAGTAGTTTCCCACAGCTGCTGAGGATTCATTTCTCCAAGTCCCTTGTATCTCTGAATGGTCACTCCTCCACCAAGTTTCTTTATCTTCTCCTCCTTTTCCTTCTCCGAATAAGCGTATTCAACTATTTTTCCCTTGCTTATCTTGTAAAGCGGAGGCTGAGCTATGTATAGATATCCTTCTTCTATAAGAGGTCTCATGTATCTGAAAAAGAAAGTGAGCAGAAGTATTCTTATATGGGAGCCATCGACATCTGCGTCTGTCATCAAAATTATTTTGTGGTATCTTGCTGCTCTTATATCAAAATCCTCTCCTATGCCCGTGCCTATCGCAGATATGAGGGCTTGAATCTCCTTGTTCTTCAATATCTTATCCATTCTCGCTTTTTCGACGTTGAGTATCTTCCCCCTTAACGGGAGAACCGCTTGAAATTCCTTATCTCTAGCTTGCTTAGCTGAGCCTCCCGCGGAATCCCCCTCAACAATGAAGAGCTCGCACTTGCTTGGATCATTTGATGAGCAGTCGGCAAGTTTCCCGGGTAAGGTTGTGCTCTCCAGAATAGTTTTTCTTCTTGCAATTTCCCTTGCTCTCATCGCCGCTTCTCTTGCTCTACTTGCTGCGATGGCCTTGTTTATGATGAGCTTTGCTATGGATGGATTCTCTTCCAAAAATTCGTACAGTTTTTCATAAGTTATGCTTTCCACTATACCTTTAACTTCAGAATTCCCCAGCTTAGCCTTTGTCTGCCCTTCAAATTGCGGATTTCTTAGCTTGCAAGATAAAACTGCAGTCAAACCTTCTCTGCAGTCCTCTCCAGCAAGGCTTCTATTGTTAAGGAGCTTGTTTCTTTTCCCATAATCGTTAAGCACCTTTGTAAGCGCCACTTTGAAGCCGGATAGATGAGTTCCTCCCTCATGGGTATTTATGTTATTGGCGAAGGTGAAGATGTTTTCAGCATAGCCATCGACATGTTGAATTGCAACCTCTACTTCTACTCCGTTCCTTTCACCTTGGAAGAAGATGGGTTCGGGATAAAGCACTTTCTTATTTCTATTCAAATGCTTAACAAATTCTACTAAACCTCCATCAAATCTGAAGATTTCTCTCTTTCCAATTCTTTCATCCCTTATTTCCATCTCCAGTCCAGCGTTCAGAAAAGCAAGTTCTTTCATCCTGCTCCTTATGGTATCGTAATCAAACTTTACCGTTTCAAAAATCTTTGGATCTGGTTTGAAGGTCACGGTTGTTCCACTTATGTCAGCTTTACCAATAACTTTCAGGGGAGTTACTGGTACACCTCTCTCGTATCTCTGAAAATATTCTTTGTTGTTTCTCCTCACCTTGACTTCCAACCATTCTGAAAGAGCATTGACCACCGAGACTCCTACTCCATGTAATCCCCCAGATACCTTGTAAGCTTTTTTGTTGAACTTTCCACCAGCATGTAAGGTAGTCATGACCAGCTCAACGCCTGGCTTGTTATATTTCTTGTGAACATCAACAGGTATTCCTCTGCCGTTATCCTCCACCGTTACGGAACCATCTTTGTTTATCGTCACCTTGACCTTCGTGCAGTATCCTGCCATTGCCTCATCAACAGAATTATCTATAACCTCATAGACCAGGTGATGCAAACCCCTTTCATCGGTGCTTCCAATGTACATGGCTGGATTTTTTCTTACCGCCTCTAAACCTTCGAGTACTTGAATTGCTTCGGCATCGTATTTTTCATTCACACTAGCCCTCATGTCCCCGCAATGCAAACATTTCCTTTATGAAATCTGCACTAATAAATGTTCCCCATTAAATACTTCCAAAGCTTGTCTCCAATGTGATGTAAATTTTTGACCGCCTTCCCTTTACCTCCCCTTTTCATTTCTTCCCCATCAACGAGAGCAACACCGGTTGCGAGAACCGCAGGATATCCCTCTCCCCTAACCCAAACTGGCTGATCCTTCTTGATTTCTCCATCGGCATCGACTATGCCCGGAAGCATGACATCTGCACCTTTAAGTATAAACTTGATCGCCCCTTCATCAACTTCAACATACCTCGACTTTAAGCCATACTTCTTTACTGCGGGAATCACAGGTACTGGCAAGTCATCAAACAAAAAGAAATCTAGAGAATCCTCTATGATTATTACTCTATACTTTTCCATTTCAGCAACCTCCACTTTGACTTTCTTCCCGATATTTATTTCAGGGTAAAGCTCTTTCAGTTTCGAGAGAAAAATCTTCTTTTCTTTTGTCTTCATTGCATGCCTGTTCTTCATAGAGTTCCATCGAGCAAACAGTTATAAGTATCTTTCTGAATTATACTTCTAAGTGGTGTAGATGGTCAAGCCCCTTGAAGTACTCCACAGGAGTTTGAATTGCAGGGTAATGGTGGAGTTAAAGGGAAATTGAGGTTACAGGGGGATACTGAATGGTTACGACATACCCCACATGAACCTTGTTTTGAAGAACGCAGATGAAATAATAGATGGCAACGTGGTTGCGAGGAGAGAGACCGTAATAGTTAGAGGAGACAACATCGTCTATATATCACCATAGGAGGTGGGAGATGGGTAAGGGAACGCCATCAAAGAGTGGAGGAAAGAAAACGCACATCATCTGCAGGAGATGCGGAAAGCATGCTTATCACATAAGGAAAAAAAGATGTGCGGCGTGTGGGTACGGAAGGAAAGAAAGGAGGAGAAATTATAGCTGGAGTAAGAGGCACCATTAGATGAAAATAGTACCAATAGCGTCTGATTCGTTGGGCGTAAGATCTCTTTCAGTTTATGTCGAAACCAAAGATTGCAAGATGATTATAGATCCCTCTGCAGCTCTTGGTCCATCAAGGTATGGTCTTCCTCCTCATCCTTTAGAGATCGAAGCTTTGGCAAAGACCAAAGAAAGGATTAAAGAAATAGCCGTCAACTGCGATTTGTTCGTTATTTCTCATTATCATTACGATCACTATGATCCCGATGCCGATTTCTACGAAGGAAAGAAAGTATTTGCAAAAGATATAGAGAGAAAGATAAACGCATCACAAAAGAAAAGAGGAACAGAATTTAGAGAGAAGGTTGGAAAAATCTGCGAACTCATATACTGCGATGATTCAAAGGAAACGATAGGGAATACCAAACTGACCTTTTCTCCCCCTTTCTTTCATGGCCCGGAGGGAGTGAAGCTTGGATATGTAGTTATGACGATGGTTGAAGATGGAGAAACGAAACTTCTACATGCATCTGATGTTCAAGGGCCCGTAACTGAGGAGGCAAAGGATTACATAATTTCTCAAAAGCCAGATATTTTGATAATTGATGGTCCACCCACTCTTTTCCTGGGATGGAGGTTCAGCATGAAAAACCTGGAGGATGCATCGAAAAATATGGTCGAGATAATAGAAAGTACGGACTGCCAAATCATCTTGGATCACCATCTGCTCAGAGACCTTGAGTACAGGAAAAAGTTCCATGAGGTTTATGAGGCTGGGGGAGACAGGATAAAGACGTTTGCCGAATATCTTGGTATGGAGAACAATCTATTGGAAGCTCATAGGAAAGAGTTGTGGGAAAGAGAAGTGGTAGAATGAGTTTCTTGATAAGGAGGTTGGAGAAGCAAATAGAAAAGCTCGAAAACAAGATAAGGAAGAATGAAGAAAAGATAAGAGAACTCAGAGAAAAGTATGAGGCAAAGAAGATAACTAGGGCAGAGTTTAACATAAAGAAAAGGAAGTACGAGGAGATGATACATGGATTGAACGCAAGAATAAGGATATTGAAGGGGGGCATTGCTAGAGAAAAGAGGAAAGAAGAGGAAAAGAGGAGGAAGGAGGAATGATAAAGGCTGTTAAGGGAGATATAACCGAGCTAGAATGCGATGCGATAGTTAATCCGGCAAACTCCCTCGGTTATATGGGTGGAGGAGTCGCTGGAGCTATAAAGAGGAAAGGAGGAGCTGAGATAGAAAGGGAAGCAGTCAGCAAAGCTCCGATCGAAGTTGGCAAGGCTGTTGCAACAAGTGCTGGGAAGCTGAGATGCAAGTATGTTATACATGCCCCTACTATGGAAAGACCCGCGATGAAAATAGATGCTGGCAATGTAAAGAAAGCAACAAGGGCAGCCCTCGAGCTGGCAAAGGAAATGGGTATCAAAAGAATAGCAATTCCTGGAATGGGTACGGGTGTGGGTGGAGTGAGCTATGGGGAGGCTGCAAAGGCTATGGTAGAGGTTATAAAGGAATTTGCAAAGGACTTTGAGGAAATCTTATTAGTTGACATAAATGATGAAATGGTGAACGCCTGGAATAAGGAAATCAGTAATATCTTATAGAAAATCCTTCAAACTCTCCCTTTGGTTCCTCCCACTTCACTTCCACTCTTTCTACTCTAGCGAGGGGAGGGCCAACATGGCACCATGCTATCATCTTTTCAATGTTTGATTTCTCTCCCTCAAACACCGCTTCAACTCTTCCATCTGGAAGATTTCTAACCCATCCGCTCAAATTGAGTTCTTCAGCCTTCTCCTTGGTATGTGCTCTGAAGAAGACACCTTGAACCCTACCCTCTATGAACACGTGCGCCCTGCTCTTCATGTCGATCACCTATGGATATATTCTACTGACCGTTCTTGGAAATGGAATGGCATCCCTTATATTTTTCAATTTGCATATCCACATTACAACCCTATCTACCCCCATGCCAAATCCGCTGTGGGGGACGCTACCATACCTTCTAGAATCCAGATAGAAATCAAAATCCTTTGGATCGTTTCCCTGCGCCTTTAGAGCCCTTATTATTTCATTTATATCCGATTCTCTTTCCGATCCGTCAACTATCTCGTCTCCAAGCTCATTTGCTATTATGTTGAAGTTGAGTGTTAAATTTGGATTGTTTGGATCCCTCTTTTTATAGAACGCCATTATTTCTTTTGGATAATGGGTTATCACGAGAGGTTTATCAAGACCTTCAACGAGCAATCTTTCTTCTATTATTCCAAAATCCTTACCGTATTCTATTTCGTGTCCTTTCTCCCTTAGGATATTTATCGCCTCATCATATGTAATCCTCGGGAAAGGCGGTTCTATCTTGTAGAGATCCTCTACATCTCTACCAAGAAAAGAGAGTTCCTTCTTGCATTCATCTGCAACCCTCCTACAGATATAAGATAGTACCCTTTCAGCCAAGTTCAGCATCTCTTCCATTCCAACCCAGGCTTCTTCCACTTCAAAGTGCCAAAATTCAGTAACATGTCGAGGCGTTCTTGACTTTTCTGCCCTGAAGCTTGGAGCAAGGCAGTAAGCTTTTTCCAGAGCCATGATGATACTTTCTCCATACAGCTGCCAGCTTTGGGAAAGGTAAGCTTTCCTATCAAAATACTTTACTTCAAAGAGGGTTGCCCCACCTTCACTTCCCGCACATGTTATTATGGGGGGTTGAACTTCATAGTAACCTTCTTTCTTCATGAAATCCCGAATTGCCTCAAAAACCTTCGACCTAACTTTTAATATATTCGTCATTTTCTGTGACCTTAACCATAGATGCCTCACATCAAGTAAAAACTCCTCGCTGTAATTCTCAGTTATTGGAAAAGGTTCTGCAAAACTAACCACATTGAATCTTTTTACTTCGATCTCGTAACCTCCGGGAGCTCTTTCATCCTTTTTAACTATGCCTTCTACCTGAACAGAAGACTCTATCAATGCCTTCTCGGCGTTCTTAAAATCCTCTTCGGGAACGTTCCCTTTCCTTACAACCGCTTGTATGATGCCGCTGGAATCTCTGATTACAACGAACAAGATGCCTCCACTGCTCCTCGATCGATATATCCATCCCCTGATCCTTACCTTTTCCCCCTCCTCTTTTTTACCATCAAGTATCTCCCCTATCTTTGTCCATTTATCGTGCATGACAGATTTCCATAAAAGTAGCATCTTTTATTATTTTTAGGGCTGAAAGCGAGAGATAAAAACATTTATATAGAAAGCCATCGATTGGATATGGAAATGAGAAAGCTAGTTATTGTATTCCTCCTAGCGTCAATATTCATCATGCCAGTAGCTGGCTTGCAGAAGAGAGAACAGGTTCCAACTATATCTATTACAACTCCTCAGAAAGGAAATCTATACGTAATGGGCGCTCAGATAGTGTGGTTACCGTTTGACTGGACACTGATCATAGGGCCTATAACAATAAGAGCAGAAGTAAGCGGTGTAGAGCATCCTATAGTTAAGTTTTACATAGACGGCACACAGAAGTTCGTAGACCCTCTTCCACCTTTTGAGTATCCGTGGTGGGACTTGTGTTTTGGTCGCCACGTTATAAAAGTTGAATTGGTAGACTATGGAGTAGAAGATTCGGTGAGGGTTTTTAAGATATTGTAAAGTGTAATCAAGTGGTATGATATTCAGCAAAGGGAAATAGATTGCTGACTAGACCAAGAGCAATGTAAACTGCATGTTAATGGTTCGAAAGGTGATTCCCGCAAGGACTCATGAGTCACTTTACTGTAAACTTTTAAACAACTTCGAGCCGCCCGCTGATGCAACCGGTATAAACATAAAGGTGTGGCGATTAAGACCTAGAGAGACGCTTTTTCATACTTTCTACGAGTCCACCGGCATTTATTATATCGCGGATAAAGGTGGGTAGAGGTTTAAAGGAAAAAGTTTTTCCGGTCGACAGATTCTTGATTTCCCCTTTCTCCAGGTTTATCTCTATCTCATCTCCATCGTTTATGAATTCTATAGCTTTTGGTGATTCCACGATCGGTATACCTTGATTTATAGCATTCCTGAAAAATATTCTAGCAAACGACTTTGCAACTATGGCTTTAACGCCCGCATACTTTAAGCAAATGGCTGCCTGCTCCCTACTGCTTCCACAGCCAAAATTCTTTCCAGCGACCAAAATATTTCTCTCCTTAACCTTTTTCAAAAAATCTGGATCCAAATCTTCCATTGCATGCTTCGCCATTTCTTCAGCTTCCGTAATTGCTAGATATCTTCCAGGAAAAATGACATCTGTATTGATATCATCGCCATACTTTATTACCCTTCCTCTAATGATCATTTTAAAACCTCCCTTGGATCGGCAATTTCTCCTTTAAGGGCGGATGCGGCAACGGTTGCAGGGGAAGCGAGATAAACCTCGGAGTCTGGAGAGCCCATCCTGCCTTTAAAGTTCCTGTTGGTCGATGAAATTGCCCTTTCCCCACTAGCTAAAACCCCTTGATGAGCACCCAAACATGGACCGCAACCCGGATTGATAATGGTTGCACCGGCTTTTAAAAAGGTTTCAATGTAACCCTTTCTAATAGCTTCGATGTAAACTTCCCTCGATGCAGGGATAACGATCATTCTAACTCGATCGTGTATTTTCTTTCCTTCAAGGATCCTCGCAGCTATTGCTAGATCTTCTAATCTACCATTTGTGCAGGATCCAAGAACAGCTTGATCTATAGGTATGCCCACCACCTCTCTAATGTTTTTAACGTTATCCACTTTATGAGGGCATGCAACCTGTGGCTCTAGATCGCTGACTTCAAATTCGAGTACATCTTCGTAGCTCGCATCTTCATCAGCATAGACAGGTTCCATTTTCCCTTTTACCCTATTTTTTAGAAATTCTTCGGTCTTCTCGTCAAAAGGTACGATAGCTACCTTTGCCCCAGCCTCCATCGCTTGGTTGGATATACTCATCCTGCTGGCTATGCTAATTTCATCTACCACTTCACCATAAAATTCTATGGCTTTATAATTCGCACCATCAGACCCTATCTCGCCAATGATATGCAGTATAACGTCCTTTGCCATAACCATTTCCTTTAACTTTCCATTAATGACGATCTTTATCGTTTCAGGTACCTTTAACCAAAGCTTTCCAGTCGCCCAGACGCAAGCCATCTCAGTCGCACCTATTCCAGTCGAGAAAGCTCCAAATGCACCGTGGGTAGTTGTATGGGAATCGGTTCCAACAATCAGCATTCCGGGCTTTACGTATCCCTTTTCTGGTAAGACTTGATGGCAGATCCCTTCTCCAATGTCATGGAAGTTCTCTATGCCTTGCTCTTTAACAAACTGCCTTATCGTCTTGTGCCCTTCCGCAGACTTAATTGTATTAGCTGGAACCCTATGATCGAGGATAATCACTATTTTCGATGGATCCCAAACCCTTTCAGCCCCAATCTCCCCAAAAACTTTGGATACCAAAGCTGCATTATCATGGCTCATTGCAAGATCAACTTCAGCCTCAACTATATCTCCAGCTTCAACCTCTTTCCTGTTGGATGCTCTTGCAAGTATTTTCTCTGCGATCGTTTTTCCCATTACATGCTCAGAAAGGAAAATCAATTTTTATGTTTTGCCTCACAAAATCCTTTCCACCGTTTCCAGAACGAAGCCGGATTCATCTATGATGTATCTCGCTACCCCTATTTTCCTAGCATAATTTTTCATCTTTTTGACCGCCAAGTATCTATCAAATGAAGTTCCTTTCCTTATAACCTCTAGTTCCAGGACACAATCGGCTATACTCTCCATCTTCCTCTCGAAAAGCTCTCCACACACTCCCTTTGTCAAAGAAACAAAAACTGCCCCTTTCTTTTTCATGTTCGACATTTTCATAATGTGAAGAGTTTTTATAATTTCACTCTGCTGATACTGATCCAGAAAAAAATCTAGAGAATGAACGATCGTTTTTTCGGGTATTCTTGAATCAGTAAACCTCTTGCTCAGCATATTCAAGAAATCTTCTTCCTCACCTTTCTCTACAGGCTTTCCACCCGAACATTCGGCTATCAGCTCTTTCAGATCGAGATCGATTCTTCTTTGATAAGAGCTGGATCTTTTTCCATGAACCAAAAGAGTGCGCTTCGCATATTCGGAAGCGATATCAACTATTTCCAGATTCTCCGGATTCCATCCAAATCTTTTCATTGTGCTCATTATCTCTTCCTCTGTTTCGCAGGTTGAGAAGAGAAGCGTATTTCCGTTGGATGCAATCTGCTTTATGAGTATTTCAAATCCACTTCCAGGGACACCGAGTAT
>Ga0180302_10001704_pt1 | contig 10493 bp, 10 predicted proteins | sample GuaBasSediGuay17_FD_121794 | JGI IMG/M metagenome (GOLD analysis project Ga0180302, IMG submission 121794) | Subseafloor sediment microbial communities from Guaymas Basin, Gulf of California, Mexico - Guay17, Core 4571-4, 12-15 cm | ecosystem: Environmental > Aquatic > Marine > Hydrothermal... | reverse complement strand
AGGGACCAAGCGTCTCATTTCTCGTCGTCCTATAAACGGCTTAATGTGGGTCACCACTTTTCTTCTTGGCATGGTCTCGGGCCTCGCCTCTAGGATTAATAAATAGTCGGGTCTAAAAATTTATGGGATGTTGAATACGAGAATTGTCAGATTTTTCGTTAGCAATCTAGCCGCTTGTGAATGACCTATTACTGGTCGCGCGTACCGCTGTGTGATGATAAGGAAACTCCCTGAACCCCTTAGGTCTGAGGTCGAGAGGTTCCTCCTAGAGCGAGCTGATAGAGTGCGAAGTGAGGAAGCCAGGCGCAACTACCTCAAGGTGGCTAAATCACTCGCGAGACTGGCTGGTATAAGGAACCTTACGGAGCCGAATCGCGAGACTTACTTCAGGTGGAAGAGGGCACTTGTAAGCGAAGATATCTCAGTGATACCGCGGGGAGCTCCCGCCCTGGCTTGAGGCTGAGAGAGGCAGGACTTGGGACCTCTACACCCGGGCTGAGCACCTGAGAGATAAGATCCTTAGCCCCGAGGAGGTCCGCACCCTCATTGAGGCATGTAAGAGCCCACGGGACAGGGCGATCATCGCTATCCTGGCTAAAACGGGCATGCACGTGGGTGAGCTGTGCTCCCTCCGCCTCAGGGACGTCCAGCCTCTGCTCGATGGGAGCGTGAGGCTTTTAGGTCCGAGGCAAGACGGGTGCGAGGACGCTAGTCGTATTTGAGGCCGCGGAGCCTCTCCTAGAGTACCTAAGGGACAAGGGTACAGAAGAGAGTCCAGAGACCCGGACGCCCCGCTCTTCCCGACGGCCAGGGGCACCCCACTCACACCTAAGGCCGCGAGAGGCATGCTCGCGAGGGCCGCGAGAAGAGCTGGCCTGAGGCGGCCCGTACATCCCCCCATGCCCAGGCACACGCGCATGACGGAGCTGGCCCGCGTGCTCACGGAGCAGGAGCTCAAGGTGGTAGCGGGCCGGAGCATGTCAAGCCGCATGGCGGCCATCTACGTGCATCTATTGGGCCGCGATGCAGAAGTTGCCTTAAGAAGGGCTCGCAAGCACTCTTAAGCTACACAACTTACCTTCTATGACGACGATCGCTACTCGGCTTCTTCCCGCGCGTGTAGCGCCGTACTAAGGAACCTTATGACCTTATCCATTTCATATGCTGCGACAGCTGGTAGTAGCAGCCTGGCTATTGAGGTCTTGATATGCAATACTAACAGATCGTACTTCAAATTAGGATTAATATCAAATAGAGCTTTTAACATCAGAAATTGCATTTTCGCTCTAAGATAATAGGGCAATGGTCTTAGGCGAATCATTATGCGATCTCTCTCCGGATCGTATGTTACACTATCCACCATAGCGGCAACTGAAACTTTAAGTAACGGCGTTGAACCATAGTCTCTCAAACAAATCACTAAAACAGGAGTCTGCTTGAAAATTGGTTTTAACTCGGGTCTTCCTAGATCTATACGATCTCCGACAGCTCGCGGGGTTCTGTAACTTCTCTCAAGTATCATGTAATACTTATCCTGGTCCGGCTCCACTACAATTTCGGCATTATCAAAGATATCGAACGATATTTCAGCGACATCGTTAATACCCAACTCTACTTCAATTGATCTTCTGGCCTGAGCGCTTATCCCACGTAAATAAGCTTTAAGAGCGGCAATTAGATATCCATAATAGACTCGGCCAGACCTCCTCATTATATCACTTACGAGTTTCTCTAGACCCAGGTACGGTCTATATTTATCGACTAAATCATTCATCAGATTAAATCTAGCTATCCAAGAGATTACCCAAGCTTCTCTTAAGTCATCCGCAGATTCACGCCTTATACGTTCTGCGATCTCATAAAGTGCCTCTAAAGCCCTTTGGGCTAGATCTTCTTGAGAAGGAGGTCTCATTTTCATGCCTTTAACCACATTTCTGTACCATTGATAAAAAACGCATATATTACGTAACATCTCGTGGCATGCCCGGCATTTATCATACTTCCCACGTCCCCTTCTTATTGTGGGTGGGGAATGTGCGATTCGTATTAAGAATGATAAACCTTTGTCTATACTTATCATGTTCAACAAGAAGTTAAGATACGTTTGACGTATGTCTGATAAAAGCTGTCGTGCTATTCTCCAAGCATTGCAACATGTGCGCCCAAGTTCTCGTGTCAGATTATATATCTGCCATTCGTCGCGAACCACGATATCATAACTCTCAATAAGGCATTCATCTGTTAATCCACTTAACGAGCGCAGGATCGATTCATGCAACCTTGACAGGAGCACCTCTGATGGAATCTTCTCCAACATCACAAAAGAAGCTCCATACACTAATAATTTTATTCTTGCCACAACCTTCTGTGGATTCTCCCGTTTTACTCTCGGCCAAAGCTCCTTTCTGCCCCACGGGTAAACTATGAAACACCTAATACGCCCATCAAGCAAAGGCTCAGTGAGTTTTGTAACATAATCATCGAACATTTTATACCACTTTATTACACGCTTCTTCAACGCATTCAATAGTTGGCGCGGAGAGAACTCCAGACTTAACCCAACAGGAAATCTTTCAGGAAGTCTCCTCATTACTTCCTCAATAATAGTCCTAGCGATAGCGCTCTCTTTAACATGATCTACTACTTGCATCAACCATAAGACCGAAGATATGTTACATTTCTCCCTTAAAATTTTATCACGAAGCTCAGTAGCAAATCCCAACCTCTCCGCCTCTAAAACTGCATAAAGCGCTAGCTGATAGAGCGCCCATTCATCACTCATCACACTCATCCCCTTAACCTCATTAATGATATCCCTCAACAGGGCGATAGCTTCAATAAAGTCTATCTCATCAGACTCAGAAGGAATCCTTTCATACATGAGTCTTTTTATCCGAAAGATTCTGGACTTAAGCTCGATAACTAACGCTCTCCTAGATACAGGGTCCTCAACAATTATATCAGGAGCACCCATAATGCCCAGCTGGACACTAACTAAGTCCGGTTCTATAAGAATGCGTAATCGTGCTTTTACATCATTTATATGATTACCCGTATCCATGGAAATGTCCTCCGCGAAGTCATTGATGAGCTTTATTACCTCATCCATGAGGAATAACGCGATACATTTCGCCACGAATTCGTCAATTTGCTTCCTTTGAAGACGCGCTACTTCTTCGCTATTAACATCCGTTTCTGTAGAATTAGTGTTTTTGCTCATGCTACCGAAGAACGACTCAATAAGATGTTCCATAACAAAATTGTGAACTCTGCTGCCGTCCTTGCTAACTTTCTCAACTATGGGATCTGCAGGGTCAAGAATTCCTATCATATATTTTAACCACCACTTGTAACGACAGTGAATTAGCATTTCAACAATTTCATTCACACTAATTATCATAGGGGGCCAAGATCTTAAGGAATATTCTGCGATCCTTTTTAGTAGACTAGCCCCCTCGTCCTCCTCAGGCATGGATACACGACTCCTCATTGCGCGCCCCTCTTCAGAATCTATATTGCTGAAGCTATCTAAAAAGCTTTAAGGAGGACAGCTCAAGTTCTGATTGGGCGGTAATAAATGAGTCCCCCGCCAGACATGCGCTATAATCCCCTAATAGCAATTGCCGAGGCATTAGTAGACGCCTCCCTCGTGTGGTATGCATTAAAAGGACGAATACGATTTACAAGTTCTCCTAGCGAAAATTATCAAAGAGCTAGGGAGTTGATAGCTGAGGAACTTAGCAGTGAGGACCGCGAGACATGTGTGATATACGGGCCTCCGGGCACTGGCAAAACGCGAGTAGTCACTGAAGCACTTCATATATTGGCCTGCAAGGGGGAGGGGCCTTTTGATGAAAGCAAGCGCGGAGCCAGACTTATTCTATATGTTGGTCCTACGAACGAGCTGGCCTATACCGGTTGCAAACGTATTCTTGCTCACGTATTACCTCCGTTTATGAATGACCCGCAACTAGTAGCGGAGATTCTATATCGGATTAAAGTCTTAGGGTCTAAAATAGCACCCGTTTCATGGTGTCATGAAAGTGTGAGAAATATAGAGACCATTCTAAAATCAGAGACCAGCGTACATCCCTTTCTGAAGGACGCATTAGAAAGCACTCTCGAGCCCATATTGCATGAATTAGAGCGCCTGATACGGAGATCAGGGCCAATGAATGTAGGCTCGCAATGGCTGACTATCGCGCAAAATGGTATGTATCTTATATTCACTACAGCGTTTCAAGCAATTCGCCCTGAAGACATAAGCCGAGTGAGTGAGATTCATGTGATATATGATGAGGCTTCTAAGATTGAAAGCGTGCAGAGTAGACGCGTGCTTTTACATGTTCTTCAGGAATATATACGTGTCATTACTTCGGCAGAATCTATACGGCAATTAAAAGCGTACATTAGAAAGTATATGGGCGTCTTAAACACGCTGATAGCGCTGGGGGATAGATATCAGGCCATATCATTAAGACATCTAGCCGGAGCGAGAACAACGCTGCTTATTGACGAATTAGAATCCATCGCGGACGTCCCTAAAGTGGCTTTAGATGTAACCTTTAGGCTTCCGCATCCAACGGAACTACCACTTAGTGAGGCCATTTATAACTGGGGATATGGCATCAACTTCAGAGCCGAAGAAGCACAATCACATAGTAAGGTTAGATTTTTGAAAAAGCTGTATGATCTCATAGGACATGAATTTTTTGGGCAGATCGAGAGGATCATGAAGCAAATCAGTCTAGAAAGTAATCATCGGTGTATAGAGAGAACGATTAGTAGTTTTGAAAATGCATTAGAGGAAGGAAGGCCTGCGATAATTCTCGATGTAAGAAGGCCTTGGCGTTCTGGGCTTCTTCATCCTGATTATATCGCACCTTGCGTGGTCTCGTCTGTAGTTACCACACTAATGATATATAAGTTGAGAGCCGATTACCGTGAATTATTACTTGACATTTGCAAGGAAAGCTTTGGAAACATGGGAAAGCTGTGCTATGACTTAATCATAGGCAAACCTACCGTGACCCTCTCAATGTATACGCAGATACATGATGTTAAAGACCACGCCCTGCATGTTCTATCTAAGATTCACGATAAATTAAAATTGCCAAAAAAGGCCATCACAGCTGCTATCACCAGTAAGACTATAGCTTCATATCTGGGGAATGAGGCTCCTATCGTAGTACATGAATTGCCTAAGAGCGCGTGGATCAGCTCTGGAAAAAGAACATTTATAGTGCAGGATCCACTCCAATTAGTTGTAGGGTTAAGTAGACACTCGCTTTTTGAGATAGTTGTTGGAAATGTTGATATGATGATAGAATCACTTTATAATATCTCTGAGAATCGGCACTTCCGCGAGATATTAGCGAGAGAATTTGGGAGACAGCACATCACCTGTATTAGGCGCATCGGTGAGATGTTTGAAAGAATGAAAGAGCACGCGAACGCCGGAAGATTTATCTTGAGATGTATATAGTTACTTCATGCGGGAGGAGAAACACATGAGTGGTATGCACCTCTTAGCGTTAGAACAGGTAGAAAGAGCTCTCACGTACATCAACCGACATTACCCTAATATACCGTGGGTAATAGCATTCTCAGGCGGGAAAGACTCCACATTACTGCTACATCTCATTATCGACTTTCTCAGTAAACATAAAGAATCATGTACGTGTGATTGCATCTACATATTGTACAATGACACATTAGGTGAAATACCCTTCCTCCGCGAGCTAGCTCTTATCACAGGAACAAAAGCACGCGAATATATTGAGGATATGGGATATGACGCCTCATTTATTCGTACGGAACCAACTATTGTAGATACCTTCTATTGGAGAATGATAATTAGGGGCTACCCGGTGCCTAACTATAAGTTCCGTTGGTGTGTTATGCTACTTAAGATACTTCCTACACGGAAAGCGTTGAGAATCATCATCAAGGAATATGATGAGAAAAAGCCTATTGTGCTTTTAGTAGGCACGCGCGAGGATGAGTCTAAATGGCGATCTGGGGCTTTGAAAAAAAGAGGTAGAAGTGTCGCAACAGCTGATCCTATGAACGTTATTGAGTCGCATTTATTAGAAACAGACTTGAGAAATGTTATCAAGATAGCGCCCCTTCGCTTTTTAAGAGAGGAACATGTATGGCGTTTACTCGAGCGGTTAACACCTCCTTGGGCTGATGCGTCTATAATACGTGAATTTAATGGATATGCCATACTTAGAGCGTTGTACTTCTCCTCAGACGAATTAGCGGAAAGGTATAGAACACATGCTAGATTCGGGTGTTGGTACTGTACTGTGTCAAAGAAGCATTTTGGCCTATTGGCAGCTATTGATGCAGCTAAACAAATAAAAACGTCGCTGATTGATATTGGCTCACCAGAGCATTTAAAAGCCTTATTATCGGCACGTGAATTGTTAATGTGTATTTCAAATACGCCTAAACTTAGGCAAGTAAAGAGAAGGGGCTATAGCAGGTTAGGGCCTTTGAATGACGTCGGAAAAGCCCTCGTGTTGAATGTGTTTAGAGTCATTGACAACATCACCAACCGGAGATTATTATATGGTCTCGCGTTGAAGACACCTGTGCACGGAATTTCTCTAAGAGACCTATTATTTAAAGTGAATGCCGAAAAGGCGTATGATATAATAGTGAGCCTTGATGGCTCTGAAAGAGCACGTAATGTGAAAATTGAACTACTTAGAGATGACGTATGGGCTTTAAAAGAGCTTAAGAAACTGGATCGCGACGCTTTTAATAGAATAAATAGGATGCTCATGCGTTTACAGTCATTCGTGTAGGTGATCTGATGGCCCTCGGAGACGCGGGCGGCGCGGCCCGCGGCGCCGCCCGCTTGCATGAGTGCATAGTAAATGTCGGGTGGATAGAGGCATTTGCAGTATTTCTTCCCTCGCTAGATATAGAGCGAGCAGAATATTACCTCAGAGAGGCGGAGGCCGTGATAAAATACTTCACGATTGATCAACTTTTCTACAACCTTTTGGAAACTCATGAAAAGCCACGATGGGATCCTAACCCTTGGAGGCAATTGATTAATAACTGCCGAAGGGCCTTATCAGAGGCAAAGAGAGCTTTATGAATGTGTATTAAACAGTCCACCGAGGATCTTGGAAGATTCACTAAGCCCTTTCTCCCGGATCGGGCTGTACGTGTGCCTGGGGGGTCTTTTAGGCCGCCGGGCCTGAGCGGTCTTCCGGGTGGTGTGGGCATGAGGGGCCACCACATCCGGGGCTTCCTAGACGCCCTTGAGTTCCTCTGGCAGGAGACCCAGCACTGCCGGAGTGTGGGCGAGGTCAGGGAGTTCATCGAGCGCATGATAGCCATCCTTAGGGCCTTCGGGCTCGCATGCAGTGATCCTCGCGAGCCTGGCATTCTGTGCTGAAGGCCATCCTCCGGAGCGCCTGCTCTCAAAGCACATGAGCGAGTTAGGCGAGGCGCATCTGAGCAGGATAAGGGATGTCATGGCGAGGTAAGCTGATGCACCCATCAGCGAGATCGTGAGAGAGGCGCTTAAGAGATGGTTACCGCTAGCTAACTCAGGTGCAGTGGTATATGGCGTATAGGGGATCTGAGCAGTGCACGTTCAGCTCTCTCCTTATCTCATGGCTCCTGCTGACTATGTCCTTGTAGTCAAGGGATACAAAGACGACCCTGACCCCCTCTTGGTGGGCGTAGGTCGCTGCTGATGCGATATGGTCCGCGTCCCCTGGGCTGGCCAGGCCCAGCTTCTTCGCTTTCTCCAGCAGGGCGGGGTCAGGTGCTATCTCAATATATTCATAATCGGACAGTATCTGCCTGTACCTGCTCTTGAGGTCATGGCTGACCCGTATCACCTCGGTGGTTATCTCCCGCATTAGCTCGCCTAGCAGTATGCTCTCTCTGCCCAGCATCCTCTCCTCGAACAGCTGGATGATTGCCACCTCGACCTCTCTTAACCGCCTGATGAGGCCATCTCTTCGACCGGTCCTCGTGATCTGGCGGAACTTGTCCATGAAGAACTGCTCGAAGAATAGGGCATCGCTCCGCCTGAGCTCTAGTCTATCAATGGATACCTGGGCAGTCACGGATCTAGCTTTAAACGCGATGACAAGTTCGCGTAGCACTCCTCCCACGAAGTTGATAACCTCGTTCAGCCTGCTCTCGCCCTCCTCAGCTACCGAGGATGATACAAGGCATTGTAGAGAGTGCTCCTTAACGTTCCTCTGGAACTTCTGGATCCGGCTCTTGAACTCCTCAAAGAGCCGGGCTAGCAACACGGATGTGTCTAGAAAAAAGCGCACTCGGTCATGGCGAGATCACCTCAGCGACCAAGATGTTCCTCATCATTCTCGCGACCGGGTTTTCAAGGTTTATGCTGACGGTGAACAGCTCCGGGCACCTCTCCATGAAGAAGCAGGTGGCGCTGTCTAGGTTTGATAGGAACTCCGATAGGAGGCGCTGGTACTCGGAGCGCTCGACGCTCTTCAGGCTTATGAACTTGGGCTGCGGTATATCCTCGTAGGTTGAGGCGTTGCAGACCAGCAGGTAGAGGTGCAGAGCCATCCAGCTGAACAGCAAGGGCTCAAAGTGGTCTAGCACGTGGGATAGCTCGTTCTTGAGATCTTCAAAGCGCCTTCTAAAGAGCGTAAATATGGACCTCGCTCTATCGGTTCTGAGCCAGGGAGCCTTTCTGCGCACTATCATGAGGCAGGTCGTGGTGTACGCCTTCATAATCCTGTAAAAGCGCGCGTTCTCCACGAAGAAGGAGAGGTCTAGGTCTGAACTCATGAAAGCGAGGGCATCGGCCTCTACGAACTTCTGCGGATCACACCAGTGGTCTATGATCTCGAATAGGGAGACTAGAGCTCTGATGGAATCGCGCTTCCCCTTACTTCTCTCAAGTTTTGTTAGCAGCTCCCTCAGCTGCTCATCCTCCTGCAGGCGCTCCCATACATGCCCGTGTATTCTGCGGATAACCTCCTCCGGATCGAACTTCTCGGGGAGCCTAACTCTCTGCACCACGGCTCTTAGCTGGACGTTCAGGTAGTCTCTAACGTTCTCCGCTGGCCTGAGCTCACGCTTTATCACCCGCCACTTCAGGCCCCACTTCCTGAAGGTCTCTTGAGTCTCACGAGGCTCAAGGAGTAAGGTGAACCTGGGCACTCCCGATAGGGATCCCAGCGTCATAAAGGGCACACAATCACCCCCTCAAGTTCTACTGTAGATGGCCGAGCGCGCTTCCCCCGGGCGTGAGGCAGGCATACACGTACCCCTCCTTACCTCCCTATGTAGGGCGGCAGCACCATCGTATAGGGGCGGTATAAACTTTGTGAGACGGGGATGCAACCCCTGAGCTACGGGGCCTGCCGCTCTCATCCCCTTACCTGCCCCTGCCGCCGCTCTAGTCAATCGTTCTATATCCTAGAACTCGGCGCATAAGTTCGCGAGTATCAGAGATGATCACGTCTTCGTTTTATCTGTTTTCTTCGTAGGATATCCAGGGCTCTTATCTTCTGACTGGCGTAGTACAGCTCTCCCTCTCGTATGTATTTCATCCACCTCTCCCAAGCCTCTTCATCAACTCTCCACAGCCTGCTTCTGGCAGTATTTTCTATTGCGCTGAGCAGACCCAGCAGAAGTATATCGCTGAGCTGGATGAGCCTGTCGAGAAGCACGTCAAGCGCCTCAGAGTGCCAAATTTGACGCAGGAAACTCTTTATGACGTCACCATGCACACACATAGCCGCCTCCATAGGTCTCTGATGTACTGAGCTAAGCCTAAATCCCGGGGGAAGACAGCCCACTCCGCTAGCCAGTATAGCATGTCTTCTAGCCTTACTTTGGGAAGCCGAAGCCGAATGCCTAATTCCTTCTCAAAAGACTCTGGCCGCATGATAGCCGAACCTACTAGATCTGCGGGTTCTAACCCGCAAGTTCTCCTTAGATCTTCTAGAAGCTTTACAAGCGTAGCCACGGAGCAGCTATACCTGTCCCTGTATGCTCTTTCCTCAACCTGGCCCCTAAACGCACGATTACGTAGGTGCTCGATCAGCAGGCCCTTAAGCCAGAATTCTATTATACTGCGTATTAGGACGCCGGTAAGCCGAGGACGTCCCAGCATGATTATTAGGAAAGCAGCATCTGCGTACTCGCCTGCGTAAGCTATGGAAACTATGGATTCTACGCTGAACCCTAGGTTACCTAGTATGCACAACTCCTCTATTGGGGGTTTTACGATTTCCTCAGGTCTCTTAGGGACCTTAATGGCGGTGATGGGAGAATGAAGTGCGCGTAGCACAGCCTCGATTCTGTCAATGTTAATACGATCTCTCCACTTGATATAGGTGACCAGGAAGTCCTCTATATGTAGTATGTGCTGCGTCTCCAGTAGTATGAGGTCAAGCTCCTCATCGCTGATATTTATGTCATGAATCTCGCGGAGGCTCTCGAGAACAAACCACAGGAATACTGACAGCGGT
>Ga0180302_10001703_pt1 | contig 10494 bp, 8 predicted proteins | sample GuaBasSediGuay17_FD_121794 | JGI IMG/M metagenome (GOLD analysis project Ga0180302, IMG submission 121794) | Subseafloor sediment microbial communities from Guaymas Basin, Gulf of California, Mexico - Guay17, Core 4571-4, 12-15 cm | ecosystem: Environmental > Aquatic > Marine > Hydrothermal... | reverse complement strand
GTTCTAGACGAGAGACTATGGAGATTAGCTCTTAATGAATACATGAAAATCAAGAAGTCACCGACGAGTCAAGAGATGGAAAGTGATGCTGGTGATGAAGCGTTCATGAGAGCTATCATAGAGTTTGAGAAAAGTAAAAATGTGGATGTTCTGCTAGTTACCCAAGACGATTTGTTTGCTCAAAAAGCTGTTGCAAGGGGAATAGAAACTATAAGGTTAGATCTATTATCCATAGATGAAACATTCGAGAAAACACATATAACAGAGTGGAAAAATATTTCCCAACTAATATATGTACAAGCAATAATTTACGGTGTGATAAAAGCTGATATAGGCGGAGTAAAAACGCATGTCTATGGTATATGGGCTGGAAAGAAAAAGGATGATTGGGAGCGAGAACATGTCAAAATAGAATCAGATAACAAGAAATTCATTGAGAAAGCAAAACTAATGATCGAACCACTATTAAGTGAATAATTATGCTCTATACTAAAACATTTTTCAAGTTTCCCCTTCAATGCGCATGTTAAAGATTCTCAACGCTGACTCATGAACAATTATTGCGTCTCCCTACCCGATTTCTTGCTCTCAATTATCCTTGAAATCACTTCATTTTTCACCGTCTCGATATCGATTAACCAGACAAGTTCTTTTGTTCCCTCATAAACGTAAATTAATGGTATACAATATTTTCTCGCAAGATTATACATCGCTATCGTAGCCGTTTTTGTCAAAGACGTACAGTCCATTATTAACAGATTTTTCTTCGCTTCCTCCACCAAAACCTGTTCTATTTTTCTCTCCATCACACTTATGTCTAAGAGATCACTCTTCTTCAATATTTTTACGTTGAAATCGGATAATTCATAGTCTTCCCATGTAGCTAAGGCATCCGAAGTCGTAAATACATAATTCTTGGTAATTCTTATTCCTACCCTCTCCAATAAATCTAAAGCTATTACTGGTTCTGGTATGTCCCGTCCCTGCCTTAATCCAAGAAAGCCAATATAAACATGAGAAATGGTCAGTGCGAATAAATAACAGATAGGTGTCCTAAATTTCAATGCATAAATTCCCTTAGTTTCATGCTGTACAATTCCATAATCCAATAATTTTCGTAAATAATGTAATAGTACAGCGTCATTTAATTGCGTTTCTGCCTTTAATTGGGAAAACCTCTTTGACCCACTACATAGACTTTTCAGAATTCTCAAAACATTGGTGCTACGAAACTTTCTCAGAGATAGAATACAATTCACAATATCACCGATTATAATCCTAAACTTTTGAGACATACCCTTATGCAACACTAAATTATTCTTGGATATCATTTAGAGAAAAATTTATTTTCATAATTTTATTGTAGAATAAACAATAATATTTCAGAACAATCTTCTTATTGCCATAATTACTACATTATAATTACCCAAAAGAAACTAGTAAAAGGGTGAAATATGACTATCAATGATACCATTATCGGTGTACTTCTACATGATATAGGAAAAATCGTTCAAAGAGCAAGTCCTCATCGTACCTATGAGGATCACGTTAGGGAAGGAATTTCTTTCCTAGAAAATATTCTAAGCCCTCTACCTCCTTATAGGATAGATACTATTTTCGCGGTTGTTGGAGGGCATCATGAAAAAATTCGGAATCCTAAATCTATTCCCCAAACCCCATTTTACGCTAATATTATTGAGGTAGCTAGGCTATCGGACTGGTTGTCTGCCGCGGAGAGATTGCTTTTAAAAGGCGGTAAAATTAATAGAATACCTAGAATTCCTCTACTCTCTGTTTTCACCGAAGTATCTGGTATTAGGGAACTTTCTGAGAAATGTGAATTATTCTTTTATGATAATGTGAGACCCGTTGAAATAGACCCTTTTGCCATCGAATTCCCTTTCCCAACACTTACTCAAAAAGAGATCCTTTACAATGGAAAACTACTTGGTGACGTGAATAATAAAATCTTGGCAGGTTATAGATCTATTTTGAACTCTCTTAAAAAATATCTTGATAAACTTGTGAGGCATGATCTTCTCCGCGAAGATACCTTACTAATAGTTTTAGAAAAGTCCTTGTCATTTGCCCCATCCGATACCGGTTTTAATCCCGATATGGGAATCCTTCCAGATATTTCCCTTTATGATCATCTTCGAATTGCAGCTTCGTTTGCTAGAGCAATGCTAAACTATTTAGTTGATAACGGTATTGACATCGAAAAACAGTACGCTTCTGACGAATTACAAAAAATAAAGGATTCTGATGTAAAGCCTTTTCTCATAATTAAGGGAGATATTTCTGGTGTTCAGAACTTTATTTACTCGGTGGGGACTAAGTGGGCCTTAAAATTGCTCAGAGCTCGCTCTCTCTATTTGGAGTTGCTGGCAGAAGATGTTATAACAGAGATCTTAGATAGGCTTGAATTAGGGAGAAGTAATCTAATATACTCTGGTGGAGGACACTTTATAATTGTTGCTCAGAACACCGAAAATGCGATAAGAACACTTGAAAAAATAAAAACGGAGATAAATATTTGGTTATATGAAAGATTTGGTGGTGCTTTAGCATTAATACTCGTTTGGGAACCTGCAGGTTATAGTGACTTCATAGTAAAAAATCGTGAAAAATGTCCTAATATCGTTGAAATCCTAGAAAAGAAGCTTCCAGGCAAAATTGAACATGAAAAGATGAGAAAGTTTGTAGATATATTTGCTAAAGAACCCGATAGATGCATAATCCCCGAAGACTACGAACAATGTTTCTCTTGTAGATCTTTGGTGCCAAGAGACCAGCTTATGAGCATAGCTGAATTTAAGAAAAAGTACTACGGAGCTAAAGAAGAAGAACTTGAACCCTTTGACCATGACCGCATGTTATGTGATTTCTGCAGAATGCTTATAATCTTGGGAGAAGCTTTAATATTATCGGCGTTCTTCCTAAGGATTCCTAAAAGCGAGGAAGCAAAGAAATTGATCGATAAAAGCGTGTTTGAAAAACAAGGTATTGCTTATCTCGAGCTGCCATTTTCTTACTTCCTATTCCCTAAGGCTCCCCAAGCATTAAAGGATAAGGAGCAATATTCTATAATTTTAGGTATGTGGTTCAGAGATACAGTAGAATTATTAGATAAATATGAGATTCCCAGTGGATACTTGTACTTAAAAAATCTCTTGGATATTCCGGATCAACTCTTGAGACATTCTAATTTGCTACAGAGATATAATTTAATCTTCTTCCCAGTCGGTGACTACGTAACTATCAACGAAAAGGCATTGTCCGTTAAAAGTATCGACGATATCGTAGAGAGAGCATATGGACCTAAATGGGCTGGAGCCCTCCGGCTTGACGTTGACTGGTTAGGAAGAGTATTCATGAAAGGTTTAAAAGGAAGGATCTGCAGATACACATTCAGCAGATACGCTACTCTCTCAAGATTTCTTAACTACTTCTTTAAGTTAATAATTCCATACGCATTTAACGCTGGTATAAATGTTTTCCAACATTATCTTAAGCCTCATAAATATGACATAATACGTCTGCAAGGAAAAGTTGGTGGTGACACTCAACCCGTTGATTTAGGCATTATTCCTCCCAGTGGAAAAATGCATGAGCTTACATTGGTATATTCTGGGGGAGACGATGTTTTCCTGGTCGGTGCATGGGATCATGTTATAAATGCATCGTTAATAATTGATGCATTATTCCGGGCTTTTGTGGCTAATAATCCACACTTAACATTATCGGCAGGTGTTAGTATATTTGATAGAAAATATCCAGTACTTAGGGCCTCTATAGAAGCTGGCGAATTAGAAGACATATCCAAAAAAGTTCCAGATAAAAATTCACTAACTATATTGAACCAAACGTTTCATTGGAACGATTTCAGATATGCTTGGAGGAAATTATTAGAATCGGGTATCTTAATACGTTCTAATGAAAAATTAGAATTAGGTATTGTTTCTAAGAGTTTCCTTAGAAATATTTTATTCTTGCTACAAGCGACTTATAGAGAGGTAAACAAAAAAGACCTTATACCTATTGACAACATATACGCTATAAGCTATTGCTTCGGTAGAAGATTATCCACAATTAAAAATCTGAATGCAAAAAAGCGCTTAGAAGAACTATATCAGTTTATTAAGCAAAACGTTTTTGAATTATCGCGTCTTAAAGAAAATCTTCCTCCCCTTATCTCCGCTCTTATGCTTATTGATTTATTAACCCGTTCCTGACGGTGATGCTATGTCCTATTTCGCACAGCGAAGACCCTCTTCACTAAATATTAATGAGCATTTAAATAAATTAAAAGCGATGACAGATAATGGAAGAAATTTAACTAAGCTAATTGAAGATCCCGATACTGCACAACGTTTTCTAGTGTGGCTTGAGGCGTTAGGACATTATTTGCAAAAGAGAATAGAAGTAACCCAAATTAGAAAGACCCTAGAAAGAATAAGAAAACTCTACCTAGACGCTATAAGTGGGAGAAAAGAGGAAAAGGTTATCATTGCAGAAGCTAAACTAATAGCAGCATTATTTGCATATGATGCTGGGAGACATCCTCAATTAAAAGATCTTTACAAAATAATTAGATGGGTTATCGATAATGTCAAATCAATAAAAGATATTGTTGTTCTTAAACAATTGGCCGAAGGAATAATCGCCTTTCATAGATTTTACGGAGGTAAGTAAATATGTCCTCTTCCACAAAAGATGAGAGACCCCTCTATGGAAAAGTCCTGATTCGCGGCGTAATTGAGGCTATAACTGGTCTGCATATCGGTGGAGCTAGAGAACCATTGGAGATTGGGGGAATAGATGCTCCTGTAGTTCGAGACCCAGTAACTAGATATCCTTACATACCGGGGAGCTCATTAAAAGGAAAAATGAGAAGTCTCTTCGAACGCCATATAATGGCAAAGAAAAAGAAAGCAGGTGAGTCTCTCGACGGATTTTTATACCTTATCGGCCAAGTTAGGATTCATGTCTGCTCAGATCCTAATTGCGTTATCTGTAGATTATTTGGAAGTAGCGTCAAAGAAACAAATATTCCTTCTAGAATCGCTGTAAGAGACGCATATCTCACGGAACCGTCCATGGAGAAGCTTAGAGAAATTGAGTCCCCATTATTATACACCGAGTTAAAATTTGAGAACGCCATTGATAGGATAACTTCAGCTGCTATGCCTAGGCAGATCGAAAGAGTTCCGGCCGGAACAGAATTTGAATTTGAAATGATATATAATGCTGAAGACATTGATCAGCTGGAAGAGGATCTGAAGAATCTATTGTTCTCGATGGCGCTTCTTGAAGATGACTACTTAGGTGGACACGGAACTAGAGGTTATGGAAAAATAAGGTTTAACTTAGAGTTGATTGAAGCTAAGAAAACTGATGCATACATGGGAAAAAGAGAAAATAACGTGATATCGTTTGATAAGGACATTCTAGAACGGTGGCGGGACAATATTGAGAAAATTGCTAAGGAGATCGCAAAGTTCTTTAAGGGGACAAGTGAATGATACGAAACTATCATGCTATTTTTATAAAGTTTCGTGGTCCTGTTCATTTAGGACAATCAGGTATTATCCTTGAGGAAACAGATCACATATTGAGATCTGACACATTTTGGAGCGCATTAGTTTGGGGAGCATATTATTATGGAGGGGGAAATTCCGTTAAAGAGCTCATCGATGCTTTTAATCAGCGTAGGATACGCATTTCAAGCGGTTTTCCATTCTATACCAATGGAAATACAAGTTTGTTATTCTTCCCTAAGCCTATTTTACCTATTCCTAAGATTGTTGGAGAAGAGTTAGAGGATATTAAGAGACTTAAGAAAGCCAAAATTTTGCCACAAAACTTATTTGAAAAGATAATCAACGGTGCAAGACTGCTAAATAATGATATTAATTACCTCAAAACTTCAATGGAAAAGCTAGGTGATCTCGTAAAAGCTTTTTCGAGACCACGCGTGCTCCTAGATAGGGTCTCGGCATCCTCTATGCTTTACCATGTTAAGGGGCTCAGTTTTCGCTGTGATGATGAAGTTTGTTCCGGATTGTACTTCCTTTTGGACTATCAAAGCAAGAACGATTATAAGCTTCTCAGGGATTCTTTAGCCATTCTTCAGGATCATGGATTGGGTGGAGAGAGAACTTATGGTTGGGGATTATTCACTATGGATGAAAAGGATGTATCAATCAAAATTCCAGATTCTCCAAACGCTTATATCTCGATATCACTTATAGCGCCTACACGAGAAGACTGGGTCAAAATTAAGAATTATCAAGACTGTTATTACAACTTAATAACCCGCGGAGGCTGGACATTTGATCCACGGACTAAAAAGGCCTTTAGGCGCAAAGCAGTTATCATGTTAGAAGAGGGTTCCGTTTTCTCAACTCAAATCGAAGGCAGATTAGTGGACGTTACGCCTAGTAAGACATCATCGTACACCATTTATAGGAATGGAATCCCGTTTTTAATTCCTGCTCTGATCAGGTGATTAGTATGCAGGGAATACTTAAGATACAAACTATATCTCCAATAGTCATACGTGAGGGAGGACATACTATTAATTATTATATTGATTATATACCTATTGGTAATAGGGTATTCGTCATAAAAAAGGAGAAACTACTTAAAAAACTCATGGAAAAAGGTCTCTTAGAGAGATATATAAGTATCTTAGATGAAGCTGTGAAAACGCAAGATATATCTATTCTTAAAAAATTCTTTGTAACCGAGAACCTCTGCGATGAAACATTTTTAAGTGCTGTATCAATGTACGTTCTGAATTCCAATATAAATCTAGAAGAAACTCAATTTAGGCAAATTGGGTACTTTATTAGGGATTCCTACATGCGCCCGTATATCCCCGGTTCTTCCATTAAAGGAGCACTAAGAACAGCACTACTATACAATCTAATCATAGAGGATCCAGACCATGTTAAACATGTCAACAGCGTTCTTAATGAAGTTATTAAAGATAAGAGAGCAGATATAAGAAAAGCTGATGATAAACTTGAAGAACGATATTTAAGGGGAACCTATTATACAGTTATGAAAAAAAGAGGTAGAGAAATAAAGAAATTAGTGCCAGGTCCTCATAGAGATATCTTTCGAGGTATAATGATAAGTGATGGTTCGCCATTTGCAAATGAAGATATATTGGTCTCAAAGGTTCTATTAAAGGAATCCGACGAAGAACGTGAACTTACATTAGTCGAAATGTTGAAAGCTGGAGTTACGAGCGTTCATCACATAAAGGTTGATGAATACTTTACAGAAGTTATTGCCCATATAATGGAATTGAAAAACAGAATAAACCTTTCAGGGGATATTCCAAGAATATTAAATAACTTCTATATTGAAGTCCTTAAAGAGGAAAAGGCATTTGCTGAAGAAGAAAACATTCTACAGCTCGTTAATTTTTACTCTAGGCTAGAGAAAGCATTAACTAACAATCGTTTTCTGATCCGAATTGGTTGGGGTTCTGGATGGTTATCAACGACAATTGGATTAATACTCCGAAGGGAGATGCCAGACCTGCTAGAAAAACTACGATTAAAATATAAAATGGGTATACCGGGAAAACCGTTTCCCCTATCGCGAAAACTAACCATTGACTATCAACCGCTTGGATGGTGCCTAGGAGACATTTCTTGGAGAACTTAAAATGCCAGCGATAGTATTAATTCTCCTCAGAGAAACTAGTTTGGATAAGATTGCGGATGCATGGAATATATTACGTAGGACACGTTGCATACTAAGGAAAAAATGTGACCTAAACTGTGATCTATGCCATAAATCTCTACTACTTAAGCATGCATTATATCCTGATGTGCAAAAGATTGAAAAGCGAACGGTTTTTTATTTACGAACCCCCCTAGAGATAAAAATATCTCAACTTTACACTATATTACGCGTATTAATTCTATTTTTTAAAGATGCGATAGAAAAAATCCTGATCCCATTGTCGCTAAAGGAGCAATTAATAGTGAAAATTGATAACGGGAGAATATTACTAGGCAAAAATGCTAGAAATATAATAACTACTAAAATAGATTACAGATATTTCCCCCCGCCTTATATGCTGAAAATTTTTCTCAAGAAAGTGAATGAAAAAAACGTTCTAGAACTTCTAGACATTGATTACAGTGAACTAGAAGTGATCAGACAAGAAAAAGTAAAAACTTTGAAAATCTTTACGGATGATCCAAGAGCACTTAATATTAAATTCAAAAAGTTTGAAACTGGATTAATCATCGGAAATCCTAGAATATACTCAAAACACTCAGGGGAGCTTATCAAATACCTGTTGCAACAATTCGTTTAATATAGAAGCGTGATCTCGTATGATTCAATCTAATTTTTCATATCTGGTTTAAAAAATGTTGATCATCCTGGTATTCTAACCATTGTTCACAGGTAGATTTTAAGTCAAGATGCAATCACGTAAGTTTTTAGTCTTCGGGTATTAGGGCTCTGATGATATCTGTTATTTTTAGTTTTGGTATTTTGTACCTCTCTGGTGTGTAATTTATGTTTAATGTCTCTTTTATGAATCTTATTGCGAATTTCCGTGCCTTTTCAGCGTTATCTTTCTTTATGTTTATCCATCCATGGGCGATTGGGGAGTAATTTCTTTGATATATTATATGGTTTAGTTCTTTTTCAACGCTTTTTAGTTTTTCAGAGAACTCTTTGTCAATAATCGCTAGGAGCGCTAATCCTGATCTGAGAGTTATGTTCTCGGGGGGATTACTTAAACCGGCTCTTGCAAGAAACTCGTTTCTGACTTCTTCATCTATCGTTTCCCAGTTTGTTTTCCATGGTGATACCCCATGTTTGATTAACTCAAGTTGAACTGCTGTTTCAAGGACACGGTACGCGAGAATAACTGCAACATCATACTGATTTCTCTCGAGTCTTATATCTATTTTCTGCAACAAATCTATTATTAGGGCTTCACCGAATTCTTTTTGAATTTCTGGCAGATTCTTTTTCTCGATCATATCTCTTAGGAATTTTACGCAGTTATAAGAGGATACAAAAAGTGCTCTAAGCGAGCTAAATTCATCCTCCAACTTTCTTAGACTTCTAATTGAGATTACCGATAATACCTTGTGAATATCTCTCTTGATTCTTTCTGCATAATTTTTTGCTTCATCATAATTAAAATTATCCCAATGTCCTAACCATAAGGAGATATTCTCCAATAGTTTCAGAAGAAATGGTTCCTTCATTTCAAGATTGCTGGTTACCTCATTAAATAACTTGGCCGCCCATAGAAATTCTCGGTTATTAAACAGAATAATGGCATCCCTTAAAAGTTGATAATCAATATATCTCCTGCTTATCGGTTTTTCAGTACCAGGTATAACTCTGCCATTTTCTCCCCGCTCCCCTGTGATATACTCGTAAACTCTATTCCTTATTGGAACAATATTACTAGCGTAAAAAAGTGCTGAGGACATAGCTTTAGTGCCACCAGTGAAATCTATTATAATCTTAGCATCGGGAAATTTTCCCAAAATCTCTAGAAAAACCTCTGTAAAAACCCTTATACAAACCTCTACGTCGTCTGGATCTGCAATTTCGCGCTTTTCCACAATTTCAGGATACCTAACCTGAACTTCTGTCGCTATCTCTTCTGGGGTTTTTGTCCCCGGCCTAAGTTCACCTTTCCACCTTCCATAAACAAGATAACACTTTACGGGCTTGTTCTTATCTATCGCCTTTAATATCGGATCTATCGAAGTACCAACACTGCACAATAGAACAGACAACTGCCATTCACCTGAAACAGAAAAATTTATCATTTTTCATCTATTATGTGTTGACGCTAAGTAAAAGGCTATTCCTGCTGGTCCTAGTTTTATCTTTTTCTCCCCATTCTTCTCCCAGATCATGGTTAGTAACATGATTTCCTTCCATTTGTCTCCGAATTTTTCTTTGACTTCGTCCAAGTTTCTCTCCTCTTTTACGTAATCTAGTATATCCCGATATTTTTCCCAGAAGTCTTCATCTATTGTTATTGGGAGTGGTGGTAACTCTATTAGTTCCTGGAATTTCTCATGGATGTAGTATACTTCGCATCGGTTTAGGATTCCTACTAGTGTTGCGTATGCTGCTTCTGCTTTAAATCCTCCTGTAGCATTTATGATGACCCTTCGCCCCTCTCGCCTATGATGAAAAACTTGTTCTGAAAGTGTATTTACGAGGGAGAGCAAGCCTTTTTCTAAGAATTCTAAGGCATCATACTTTAATCCCTCAACAACTATGGTTTCGGTTAAAAAGTTCTTTGAGCGGTAAAACTCGGTAACGGCTTCAGCACATATACGACCTTCAAGAGTATCAGAAGCTAAAAACACTAAATAGATATCTCCCGCGTTAATCCCCTCATCGGAAAGTTTCTGTAAAATCCTCTCAAGACTATTAATCTCCGCAGATGCCGCCCGGCCCTTTTCACCGATAAAACTTATC
>Ga0180302_10001702_pt1 | contig 10503 bp, 15 predicted proteins | sample GuaBasSediGuay17_FD_121794 | JGI IMG/M metagenome (GOLD analysis project Ga0180302, IMG submission 121794) | Subseafloor sediment microbial communities from Guaymas Basin, Gulf of California, Mexico - Guay17, Core 4571-4, 12-15 cm | ecosystem: Environmental > Aquatic > Marine > Hydrothermal... | reverse complement strand
TGCGAGAAGTATGGGCTCTGGATGAGGTTTACCTCTATTCACCTCGTCCTGACCCACTACAGTATCTACATACTTATGGAGAGTTTTACTCTTCAGGACCTTTACCACTAGTCGTCTTGGATTAGATGATACCACAGCTATATACAACCCCCTCTGATGGAGGGCTTCCAGAAGCTCTTTAGCATACGGAAAAGCTCTAATTCTATCTATAAATCTACACTCGAAAAGCTCATCCTTTCTCTTGGCAAGCTCCTGAGCACTAAGACTGCGCTTACCATGTCTATCTAGTATAGACCTAGCTATATCCTCGGAAGTCCTACCCATGAGAGCTCGTACTTCCTCATAATTTGGATAGATTTTTGCTCTCTTACAGGCTTCGATCCAGGATTCTATATGTGCTTCTGTACTGTCTACTAGCGTACCATCCATATCAAAGACTATAGCTTTGATCCTGCTTCTCATAGTAAAATACAGTGGACATACAGTTATGAAGCTTACCTTCTAGTCATCTACACTTAGATTGTCTACTTTCTACAAGTAGATTGTAGAAAAGAATATGTGTCCCATGTTCAGACCCCTTCAGTTCCACTGGAGATTCAGAATAGCTATAAATTCTCCTCTTTCATATAAGACTACATATTATACTCTTCTTTTTATTGTTATCTTAGGAAATATCACTCTTTTTGCATCTGAAGAAATAGGAGTATCTACATGTCAACACTATACCTGTACTTGTGTAGAACTTTGAAGTAGAGTATGCAAATGCATACTCTATGAATCTCCATACCCCTCTATTTCAAGTGGAAGAGTATATTAACTTGAGATTTCAGGATCAAAAAGAGAATTATATAAAGATAACGTTTAAAATAACTCCTTAAAATGTATATTTAATACACTATTCCAGTTGAAATGAAGGGGTATAGATCTACAACACACTTACATGTTATTGTCAAGTATATATTTCTACACTCACAGATTCGCTGTTTTTCTATAGATTTCTAGTATCATAGGAGGAGTGGTATGCCTAGAAATAGAATAGCAAGTATGTTCCTGAAGTCTGTAGAAGAAGGAGATACTGGATTGTACCTTGTAATATACGATTTTGAGGGGATACGAGGTTCCATACCTACTAGATTTTACTGGAACCTAGATTATATACTGAGTCGACATAAAGGAAGAAGGGTACAGAAAAGTGTCATAGAGTGCAATTCCTTCAAGGTGGCGAAAGCTATAGCAAAACTAGCAGAGCATTACGGAGCTACTGTCAGAGTATATAAGGTGGTAAACTTATCGTATGCAAATGCACACGATTACCTTGACCAATCATAAAACTTAAAAACCGATAATATAGACTTTCTATTAGGTATAGTGACTTGAAATCAATGAGGCGGCGGTCGTCTAGCCTGGACTAGGACACCTGCCTTCCGAGCAGGTAATCCCGGGTTCAAATCCCGGCCGCCGCACCATACAAGCCTAAACCAAATGAATACTTTCCTATAAGGATTAGACTTAGTATTACTTAGATTCAGATTAGAATAATTTCAGCGCCGGGGGTGGGATTTGAACCCACGCGTCCCCAAAGGGACACGGGCTCTCAAGGCCCGCGCCTTAGTCCACTCGGCCACCCCGGCATTACCATGTACCCTTAGTCTTCTTAACTCTTAGCTCAATTTATACTTACCTCTACTACATTAATCCATTGAGTTGATCTCATGTACGTAGAGAAGCTTATATAGGACCAAGGATCTCTATCCGAGAGGTAGTATGAGTCGAGAACTGAAATACATAGTGAGGATAGCAGATAAAGATCTACCAGGAGATAAAAGGCTAGCCTATGCTCTAGCACTAATAAAGGGAATAGGTATAAACACAGCAATAGCCCTCTGCAGAAAACTAGGTCTAGATCCCTCTATAAAGTTAGGCACACTATCCGATTCTGAGATAAAGAAGTTGGACAGTACTGTAAGAAAACTCCATGAACTAGGATTACCAGCTTGGATATTAAATAGACCCAAGGATCCAGAGACGGGAAGAAATCTTCACTACATAGGTTCAGAGCTCATACTCAGAGCAAAAATGGACATCGATCTACTCAAGAGGATAAAGTGTTGGAGAGGAATAAGGCATGCATTAGGACTGAAGGTTAGAGGACAGAGGACTAGAACTACAGGGCGCACGGGCATGACTGTTGGTGTAACAAGAAGGAGGAAGTAGGGGAAGAGTATGGGGGATCCAAAGAAGCCTAAGAAGAAGTGGGAAGGACCTGCACATCCATGGAGAAAGGACGTACTATTACAGGAATTGGAGCTCGTAGGTAAGTACGGGTTGAGGAATAAGAGAGAGCTTTGGATAGCTAAGACCTTTCTTAGGAGAATACGAGCTAATGCCCGAGGAATGTTAGCATTACCACCCGAGGAGAGAAGAGCTAGAGAAGCTGCACTAGTCAGAAGACTATATAAGCTAGGCCTACTAACATCACCCGAAGCTACTATAGACGACATCCTGAGCCTCACCGTAGAAGACATCCTAAAGAGAAGACTACAGACTGTGGTCTATGAAAAGGGCCTTGCTAAATCTATATATCACGCTAGACAGCTCATAGTTCATGGACATATAGCTATTAAGGGTAGAAGAGTGAGGAGTCCTGGGCATCTGGTATCGAGGGATGAGGAAGAGAATATAGAGGTCTATGCAGGATCTCCCTATAGAAAGATGATCGTAGAGGTGGGTCAGAGATGAGTATAGCCAAGAAAGGAAGATGGGGAATTGCACACATATACGCTAGCTACAATAATATTCTCATCCTGATAACCGATCTTACAGGAGCAGAGGTGGTTGCAAAGGCAAGTGGGGGCATGGTTGTAAAGGCAGATAGAGATAAACCTAGCCCCTGGGCTGCAATGCAAGCTGCAATGCGAGCTGCTAAGGAGGCACTAGCTAAAGGTATTGTAGGTGTGCACGTTAAAGTAAGAGCACCAGGAGGATATGGACCAAAGACCCCAGGACCGGGGGCAGGGCCAGCTATAAGAGCATTAGTGAGAGCAGGACTTATGGTGGATAAAATAGAGGACTGTACACCACTTCCAACAGATACCATAAGAAAACCTGGAGGACGCCGAGGTAGGAGAGTCTAAGGTTAGAGATCAGAACTCGGTGCTTATTGTTCCTGACTATACTCGGAGACCGTACTTACCTCGAGAGACGGAGTGAAATCGAGAATTTAGTTTCCGTTAAAACCTCTAGTAGACTAGCAATATCCTCCTCGCCTTCTAACCTCATCGGTATACACTATACCTCTCTGCTGTAGGTAGTTCCTAAACTTCTGTGAAAACACTAAGGGAACGCGCTTCAATTCTTTCACTTCTCTAACCCCTAGGAGGAGCATACATATTTTGAGTTCCTCTATAAGTCTGATCAAAAGTAGTCTTACACCTTCTTCTCCTTTAGAGTAATATGCTCTGAGTACTGGAAGTGCAATTCCAGTTATATCAGCTCCTAGGGCTATAGCCTTAGCTATATCCACTCCTGTTCTTATACCACCAGAGGCTATTAGGGGTAGTGAGGTAGCATACCTTACCTCACATAGTGATAGTGCTGTAGGAATACCCCAGGTTGTAAAAGTCTCAGCTATTGCTGCCATCAGTTCATCCTCTTTTCGCCTGTACTTTTCTATAGCAGCAAAGGATGTACCACCTGCACCACTAATATCTATTGCATATACACCACACTTCTCCAGAATCTTAGCTACCTCCATGGATATACCACAGCCAACTTCTTTCACTATTATTGGAGTAGTCATAGCTGAAGTTAATTCTCTTAGCCTATCTGTAAGACCATGAAATTTCTTATCTCCCTCTGGTTGTATTATCTCTTGAAGAGGATTTAGATGGACTAGGAGCGCATCAGCATCAATCATATTTACAGCACGTCTAGCAATATGTATGAAGTCATCTCTTAGGAGTTGACTACATCCTATATTTCCCATAATTAGCGCTGAGGGGGCCTCTTCTCTAACAATCTTAAATGTATACTCTAGTTCAGGATTTTCTATAGCAGCCCTTTGACTCCCTACACCCATACCTAGACCGAGATCCTCTACCACCTTGGCTATTGCTTTATTGATATTTCTAGAGATTTTATGCCCGCCCGTCATGCTAGATACTATTATGGGTGCCGATAATTTTTTACCAAGAAATTCCACGGATGTCTCTATGTCATCTAAATCTACTTCTGGTAGTGCTTTATGAATTAAAGTGATCTCTTCAAACCATGTAGTAGTAGGCATTTCCACACTCTTCTCTAGACATATTCTTATGTGCTCTAATTTCCTATCTACGATATTTGAGTGTGTTCGTGACATGTAATCACTCCATCATAACTAGGCTGGCATATCCCACTACACTAGAATAGTCCTTAGTTATATCCCCTGAAGTAGCGTACTTAAGGAAGTTTACATTTCTAGCACCAACTTTCCTAGAGTACTCCATTAGAACCATAACAGGACCATAGCCACACATTGAAATATCCATTTCAAATATCACATCGTATAGACCCTTTGTGTCTAGATTCACTATTCTCTCTATAGCCTTCATATCTTTCTCACGAGCTCTTTCGTGTGGTTCGTAGTGTGTGAAATCAGTACTCGCGATTATTATGTGATTATACCCTTCTAGTGTATGAACTAACGCATCAGCTAGAGCTACGGAGGTATCGTAGTTCTGGATGAGCATAGTTATAGGAACTATCTTAAAGTCCTCACCAAGCGTATACTGCAAGAATGGAAGTTGAACCTCTAACGAGTGCTCATATAGGTGAGCTGTGGTATCCTTTTCGATTATACCAGTGTGCTTTACAAGTTTATTCACTACATCATCAGCTACGGGCACCTCTCCTAGTGGAGTTACCCATACACCCCTTGGATATACGGCGAGTGGGGCACCCATGCCATGATGATTAGGGCCTATTATTACGACTATATCCACAACACCATCTTCGGCAAGTACGCTGTAACCGTGTGCTGCTATAGGACCAGAGTACATATAACCCGCGTGGGGTGATATTATACCAACTAATCTCCTAGGACCACTTACATTTAACTTGGGCAACTTTCCTGGGCCAAGCTTATGAAGAAAACACCATTTTAATCTCTCGATAAGGCCCTCTCGGGTTCCCTCGTAGAAAGTTCCAGCTACAACGGGATTTCTCCTCACACTTTCACCTCTTGAGATATTGTCACCTCTTATTTAAGCATAGTCACTATGGCAACTTCAGGGATCTCGAGCTTAGTGCATACTGATCTAACCGCTTCTCTTCATGAACAGGGGTTCTGCCTCAAAATCCTCTATACCTTCTGGAAGATCCTGATCAGGGGGTAATTCACCTCTCTCTCTAAGTACTTCTCTCGTAAGTAACCAGTAGATTAAGGCTAAGGATTTCTTTCCCTTATTATTTGCTGGAATAACGAAGTCTATGAAGCTACAAGTATTATCAGTATCGCAGATACCTATTATTGGTATCCCCATTATAACAGCCTCTTGTAGTGCTTGTGCATCTGTCCTAGGGTCTGTCACTATTAATAGTTCTGGTTCAAGTGCACACTCTAGTCTTGGATTAGTAAATGTACCCGGAGGGAATCTACCAACTATCGGTATAGCACCAGTATACTCACAGAACTTCAGTACAGGTTTTTGTCCATAGAGTCTAGCAGAAACTACTACTATCTCCTTTGCCTCATACTGTGCTATAAAGCGAGATGCTATTCTTATCCTCTCATCTATTTTCTTAACATCCAGTAGATATAGACCATCTGGTCTAACACTATAGATGAACTGTTCCATGTACTTATTCTTTATGTGAGTACCTATTCTCACACCAGCAGCTAGGTATACTTCTAGGGGTACTAGTAGTTCTATCTCCTTCTCGACATCTTCCATGCTCATATACTTCAACAATACCCCTACTTTGTATCTATAAATTTTCTGGTGTAGAACTGAATGATAAAGTGCTTGAAATCTAATATCCTCCATAGAAATTACTTTATAAGACCTTCGCATACATTAGAGTAGGCGATATGCAATGATAATACCAATTAGGTGCTTCACCTGTGGCGCTGTAATAGCTGATAAGTGGGAGGAGTATATAAGGAGAGTATCACAAGGAGAGGATCCAGGTAAAGTACTAGATGATCTGGGAATAACTAGATATTGCTGTAGGAGAATGTTCTTGACCCATGTGGAACTCATAGATGAGATCTTGAGATATGAAAGAACAAGTACGGAGAGTCGCTACCTATAGCTCTTCTGTCTCTTAGCCCTAGCAGATCTTCCTCTCGGTTTCTTAGGCTCAGTCCTTCTAGGATCTTCCACCAGTAAATGCCTATCATAGTTTAGGTATAGTTTCCTAAGTTCTTCAGATCCTGTCCATTCTACTAGAGCTCTAGCTATAGCAGTCCTAGCAGCTGAGGCCTGACCCATAACTCCTCCACCTCTGACATTAACATAGATGTCTAATTTCGATACTATTTCATCGCCAGCTAGCAGTAAAGGCTCCATAATCTTCCACTTTGCTAGCTCAGGTTCGTATATTTCAAGGGGGACGCTATTAATCCTAACTCTTCCCTTCCCTTCCTTTACTAGTACTCTAGCTATTGCAGTCTTTCTCCTAGCTGAAGCGAGTACGATCCTCATTCTCTCCATCCTCCTATTTCTTTTGAGAGTTCCCTTAGTGTTATATATTTCTCGTCAATTCTCTCAATGAAAGCCTCTGGTACTGTCTCCTTTTCAATGTCCCTATACTCGGGAGGAGTACCTATATATACTCTTAGTCTCCTCAGAGCATCTCTACCCCTTTTCTTACGTCTGGGTAGCATTCCTCTAACCGTCCTCTTGAATATTCTATCTGGTCTTCTGGGTAATTTCGGCCCTCTTTTCTCAGGATTATAGTGAGTTCTCCACTCCTCAATTCTCTTTTTATAGAATCTCACTACTCTCTGGTAGTCACCTGTTATTACAGCATTCTCTATATTTACAACTACAATTCTCTCACCCTTAAGTAGCCTCTTAGCTACTACACTGGCTAGTCTTCCCATTACTAGATTTCTGGCATCTATGACTACTGGTCTTTCACTCATATTATCACCTTAACATTACTACCCTTAGGATTTCGCTCGATAAGCTCGGGTATTGTTATTGCTTCGCCACCGACCTTTTTAATTTTTTCCCTTGCACGCTCCGAAAATGCCAATGCAGCAATCACTACTTTATGATCTAGTTCTCCTGAGGCTAAGACCTTTCCAGGAACTACTACTTGATCTCCTTCATCAGTGTACCTATTTATTTTACTTATGTTCACGGCTATCCTAGATCTCCTAGGCTTCATTATTAACTCAGCTACATATCTCCAGATCTTAGCACCATACCTTCTATAGCACTTTCTAAGATATGATGCAAGTAATCTTACATGTATGTCTGTAGGGCCAGTCCTCCTCATGCTGACTCCTCCTCCTCAAGTTGTTTTACTGTGCTGATTATAGAGTTTTTAAGATCGAGTAATCTTATCCTGAGTATGTGTACAGCTAGGGTAGGTAGATGTTCTACTGGAATACTACCATTCGTCTCTACCTTGAATATAAATGTAGTATCATCCCAATGGACTCTTATAGCTCCCACAGGACACGCTTTTTCACATAGCTTACATAGTGTACATGAGATCTCCTCTTCAACATGAGCTACATCATTAACCTTTATTATGGATTTAGGGCATACTTTAGCGCATTCTCCACAGGCTAGACACTTTTCTTCATCTATATCGATTATGGGTTTATATTTATAGGCTGAAACACATGCCGCCTGCCACTTCGCATGATCCTTACCTAGACCATATCTTGCATAGGCCTCTAGTAGTAGTTTCTGTCCCTTCTCGAGCTTGACTATAGGTATATTGTCATATACCGGTCTTACTATCGGATCCGTAGATTTCAGGTCACTGGAATAGACTATAGTACCCGATTCCACTGCCTCTATATCGAGAGTTAGTACTACCTCTTGTTCACTCAGTTCTTTCAGATTTTTCAGTGAGTATAACGTGTTAATATCTGTCCTCAGGGGTACCAGAGCTATTCTATGAGCCAGTATTTCATCGTGTAGGACACTATCATTTTCAAATATGACTACTTCATCTACAGCCATTGTAGGTATTTCGGACAGTATAACTCTTCTTATGGCATTTGCTAGAGCTACGTTTATACCCTTTATTGTGAATACTATCCGTTTTTCATTTCTACTATTTAGCTCTACTTTTATGTTAGTCTTCATGTCCTCTCCTACCTTATAGGCTTCTGCTTCTTACCTTGTAGTATAGCCTTAAGCGATACTCCATTCACTTTAATCACTTTGAATCTTACTCCCGGGAGATCTCCATAGGCTCTTCCTTCTGGTCCACCTATTCTCTCTATTATCACTTCATCATGCTCATCTACGAACTTTAATGCTCCATCCCCTGGAAGAAAGGCTGTAACTTGCTTTCCATTTTTTATTAACTGGACACGTACACATTTTCTAACAGCACTATTAGGTTGTCTACTCTCTATGCCTACCTTCTCTATTACTATTCCCCTGGCCATGGGTGCACCTTCCAATGGATCCGCTTCTATAGCTATACCAAGTACTCTACGCTTGTAGTGTAGATCACTCATTCTGAATTTCTTCCTCTTCATACGTAGTTTTCTAGCTGCGAACATTCCTCTTGGTGATTTCGATCCAGGCATACATGTTTCACCTCCACTAGATCTAGGTACTACCCTCTAATCTCTCCTTTAATCACTAGAGAGATATTTAAACATCCCTCTCTAAGGGTTACTACTATTTTAAACTGTATTCAAAATCTATTAGTTCAATGAACCTTATATTAGAGTAACCTTATCTATGTCGAAGTACCTCTTCATTAGTAGTCTAAGTCTAGATACGTTTCTTCCACCTTTACCTACTGCTAGACCTTTATCTGAGGGTGGAACTTGTATTATGGCTACTTTTTTATTGTTAGCTAGGGTTGAGATTCTTACTGAGAGCACTCTCGCAGGAAATAGACATTTTCTGGCAAGTTCCTCCGGTGTACTGGCATACTCCACTATTTCCAGGTCCTTTCTTAGTAGACCTTTCAATCTCTTTACATTGATTCCTCTCTTTCCTATGGCTAGTCCTGCCTGTCCTTCTTTGACTACGAATATTATCCTGTTCAACCTATCATCTAGGATACAATCTTTGACAGTAACTCCTGTAAAGCTTTCGAATAAAGCTATACATTGCATTTCTCTCTCTGTAAGCCTTATTCCATTCATACTACTCCTCCTCTCTCTGTACTAGCAATAGTATATCACTATTTCCTGGATCGATTATAGCTAGTGCAGCCACCATAAATGGTTTTCTGCATAGAGAGCCTAGATCCCAACTGGTACCCGGATATTCATAGATAGGTATGTTTGAGAGCTTACAATAGTACTCTATACTGCGTCTAATATCCTCAGGGCAGTTCATGGAAACTATGACCATCTTAGCCTTTCCATGGATACAAGCCTTTATAGTCCTCTTACTACCTATAATGACCTGTCCTGTTTTCATAGCTACACTGAGCTCGCGTGCTATGTCCATACTACTTCACCTTTAATCCATATTTCATTAGTAGTTCTACTACACCTGTACCTAGGGGCATATAGGGTGAACCTACTATAACATTTTCGGTTACTCCTTCTAATCTATCTATCTCTCCTCTACTAGCGGCCTCTACTAGATTCTTAACAGTAACTTCGAAGGCTGCTCTGGCTAAGACGCTCATCTTCTCACCAGCCAAACCATGACGACCTATCTGTCTTACTCTACCAGTATATGTCATAGCATCAGCTACCAACATTATATGTCTTATATCGACATCAAGACCTTGATCTCTGAGTACTTCTACAATCTCTCTAATTATCACTTCTCTAGCTGCCTCTATTCCTAGAACTTCAGCTATTTCCTGAATGTTATTAGTAGTGGTCCTTGTAGGGTCTACTCCATCCACAGTGAGTACACTCTTTAGGTCAGATCCTTCTGTTATAAGGTAGTACTCTCCGGTCTGCTTATCCTTTCTCACTACTGCTCTTCTTATTCCCTTAATACCCTTAAGTCGTAGTGACATTATTCTATCATAAATCCTCTTAAGCTTGAAGAAATCCTTGGCTGGTGGATAGAAAATGACTTTATTCTCATCTTCATATACCTCTATTACTCCCTCTCTTCCCCTTAACTTACTTAGTGCTTTCCTTACATCATCTATCGTCACTCCTCTATCCTTCATCATATCCTCGTCAAGCTCTATAGTTATCGAGAATGTTATGTGATCTAATAAAATCCTCTTGGCTACAGTCTCTATAGTAGTGAGTTCAATCTTTCTAGCGACCTCTAGTGCCTTCTCCTTATTCATCCTATGCTTTTCATCCAGGTATATCTTCATCATAGGTGTAGAGGGAGT
>Ga0180302_10001700_pt1 | contig 10516 bp, 6 predicted proteins | sample GuaBasSediGuay17_FD_121794 | JGI IMG/M metagenome (GOLD analysis project Ga0180302, IMG submission 121794) | Subseafloor sediment microbial communities from Guaymas Basin, Gulf of California, Mexico - Guay17, Core 4571-4, 12-15 cm | ecosystem: Environmental > Aquatic > Marine > Hydrothermal... | reverse complement strand
TCTTGTGGCTGAGCTGGGGCCGGGGCTTCTCTCGTCGATATTTGATGGCCTCGAGAGGCCGCTCAAGGCCCTATATGAGCTCTCAGGCCCCTTCATAGGCAGGGGCCTCAGGGTTAATGCCCTGGATAGGCGTAAGAAATGGCACTTCAGGCCTCTAGTCGAGAGGGGGGAGGAGGTCTCAGGGGGAGACATCATAGGCCTCGTCCAGGAGACCAGCGTGATCGAGCATAGAGTGATGGTGCCGCCCAACGTGCGGGGAAGGGTGACGGAAATACGGGAGGGGGACTTCACGGTGGAGGACGTGATAGCGGTCGTAGAGAGGGGAGAGAGGAGGTACGAGCTTAAGCTGATGCAGGAGTGGCCGGTCAGGGTACCCAGGCCTTACAGGGAGAAGCTGCCGCCTGAGGTCCCTCTAATAACTGGCCAGCGCGTGATCGACACGTTCTTCCCCGTTGCTAAGGGGGGAGCCGTATGCATACCCGGGGGCTTCGGGACTGGGAAGACCGTGACGCTGCACAAGATCTCCATGCGGAGCGACGCTGACGTCGTCATATACGTCGGCTGTGGGGAGAGAGGAAATGAGATGAGCGAGCTGCTGACCGAGTTTCCACGCCTTACGGATCCCAGGACTGATAGGCCTCTCATGGAGCGCTCTATACTAATCGCGAACACCAGCAACATGCCAGTGCTGGCTAGGGAGGCTAGCGTGTACCTGGGGATAACGATAGCCGAGTACTACAGGGATCAGGGATACCACGTCCTGATGATAGCCGACTCTAGCTCCAGGTGGGCTGAGGCGATAAGGGAGGTAGCGACTAGGCTGGAGGAGATGCCGGTAGAGGAGGGGTTCCCGGCCTACCTCCCAGACAGGCTGGCTGAGCTGTATGAGAGAGCTGGGAGGGTTATTGCTCTAGGCAGACCGGAGAGGGAGGGCTCAGCTACGGTTATTGCCGCCGTCTCGCCGCCTGGCGGCGACTTCAACGAGCCGGTGACCGTCCACACTCTACGCTTTGTGGGCGCGATGTGGGCGCTAGACCCCGAGCTGGCTTACAGGCGCCACTTCCCCGCCATAAACTGGCTAAAGAGCTTCAGCCAATATGTGGCGGCCGTAGAGAAGTGGTGGGAGAAGAGGTTCCCAGGATTCTCTAAGTACAGGCGGAGAGCCTTAAGGCTGCTCACCGTGGCCTCGGAGATAGAGGCTATAGCCAATATAGTCGGAGAAGGGATGCTGCCCGATGACCAGCGCCTCATACTCCTGGCGTCTGAAGTTCTTAAGGAGGGTTACTTAAGGCAAGTAGCGCTAGAAGGTGAGGATTTCTTCTGCAAGCCTGAGAAACAGTATGCAATGCTGAAGACTATGATGGATTTCTACGATAAGGCGTACATATTGATAAGGCACGGTGTACCTGTCGATGAGTTAGCATCTCTGAAAGAGGTATATGAGCTCATGAGGGTTAAGGAGGATGAGAGAGGCATAAAGGCCGTAGAGGCGGCAGCAGCTAAGCTGAATGAGGCGCTGAAGAAGCTAGCTGAGAGGCACGGGATCAAGCTAGGTGGGAGCAGTGGTTGAGATTCCATCCCAGCTGCTCAACAGGTGGCAGGGGAAGATCTACAGGGGAGTGCAGGAGATAAGAGGCTCACTGATGGTAATAGACGGCATAGAGCCCGTCGGATATGAGGAATTAGTGAGGATAATGAGCGCTGATGGTATTGAGAGGCTGGGCCGCGTGCTTGAGGCTGGCCGTGATTTCGCTATAGTACAGGTACTTGGCGAAGAAGAAGGGCTAGAGGCTACTAACGTCTACGTGCACTTCACCGGCTCTACCTTCAAGATCAGGGTCTCGGAAGACGTGCTAGGCAGGGTATTCAATGGGAGGTTTGAGCCAATAGACGGATTACCGCCGATCCTCTCCGGTGAAGAGCGAGATGTCAATGGATCTCCGATAAACCCCTATGCTAGGGTACACCCCAATGATTTCATCCAAACAGGTCTCTCCATACTGGATGTGATGTTCTCTTTAATTAGAGGACAAAAGCTCCCTATATTCTCTCACAGCGGCCTGCCTCACGACATTATAGCGGCCCAAGTGGCTAGACAGGCTACAATACCGGGTAAAGAGGAGGACTTTGCCATAGTATTTGGAGGCATTGGGCTTAGGAGTTCCGAGGCCGAGTACTTCATCGAGGAATTCAGAAAGAGTGGAGCGCTTGAGAGATCTGTAGTGGTGCTGAATCTAGCTAACGATCCAGTAGTTGAGAGGCTCTTAACCCCTAGAATAGCGCTGACAATCGCCGAGTTCCTGGCCTTTGACCTGGAGATGCACGTACTGGTGATCTTAACCGACATGACTAACTACTGCGAAGCTCTTAGGGAGATGAGTAGTGCTAGGAGGGAGGTGCCGGGTAGAGGCGGCTATCCAGGTTACATGTACAGCGACCTAGCCTCAATTTATGAGAGAGCGGGCATCATCGTGGGGAGGAGGGGCTCACTAACAGTTATGCCCATTCTAACGATGCCTGGAGGCGATCTACATCACCCAATACCGGATACTACAGGCTACATAACTGAGGGGCAGATAATACTTAGCCCTGAACTCAACGCTAAGGGCATCTACCCTCCGATAGACGTGCTCCCCTCGCTTAGCAGGTTGATGAGGAGCGGAATCGGAGCAGGCAAGACGAGGGACGATCACAAGGCAATCGCGGATCAGCTATACGACGCATATGCTAGAGGCGTGAGAGCCCGGGACCTAGCTAGCATCGTTGGCGAAGTTGGCTTAAGCCCCCGTATGCGTAGGTACCTGAAGTTCGCTGATGAGTTCGAAAGGAGGTTCATAAATCAGGGGGTTTATGAGGAGAGAAGCATTGAGGAGTCACTAGACCTGGCCTGGGACGTACTATCATTAATACCTGAGGAGGAGCTTGTGCGCATCCCTCGTAGCTTGATAGCGAAATACCACCCAGCACATAGGTATGGGGGGTAGAGGTGAAAGCCGGGATCTCGATCTCCCGCGGAGCCCTGTTAGAGCTTAGGAAGAAATTAGAGCTTGTTAAAAGAGGTAAGGAGATACTCGAGATGAGGAGGGATCAGCTGATAGGCGAAGCTTACCGCTTATTAAGTAAGGTAGAGGAGAGGAGGAGGCTTGAAGAGAGATTTGCATCTATACTTAGGGAGGCTCAAAAGACGTACCTCCTCATGGGCCACAGGGGAGTTGACAGCTACTCCTGTCTGGTGAAACCTCCAAAGTTAAGGCTCGTTAGAAGGAGCCTCTTAGGGGTTATAGTGCCGAAGGTGGTGGAGCTGAGAAGGCCTGACCCTGGCCAGCTACCTGATCCCTCACTTAGAGGATTAATTACGGAGTTGTGGGACTTGCTAAAGGAATTTATAGAGTTGGCGGTCGAAGAGACCATGTTAGAGCTCATATGTAAGGAGATAAGTTACCTGAACAGAGTTGTTAACTCACTGGAGAAGAGGCTGATACCGCAACTTGAGGAGGAGCTGAGATACATTAGGATAAGGGTCGAGGAGCAGAGTTTAGAGGAATTCGTGAGAATTAAGAAGCTGAGAGATAGGCTCAGGGGAGCTTCGTATGAGTATTGAGACTTATTTAGCAGTTAAGGCTAGAGGGCTCAAGTTAAGGCTACTGCCTAGAGAGTTTTACCACACGATGTTAGAAACTCCAACTCTAGAGGAGAGCATTAAATTGCTCTCACGTACTGAATATAGACTCACAGTCGAAAGGGGAGTCCCCTCACCTGATGAAATTAGATGTGCTACCCTGAGGACATTTATAAATAGAGTTGAGGAGCTTCTGATAGGAATTAATGGTGCCGTGGCGGACTTCGTTAGGAGCTACTCTTTAGGCAGAGTCGAAATGGAGCTTCTTAAGGAGCTGATAAGGGTGCTCTCCGCTGGTCATAAGTACGAGCTATTCCCCTGCCCTAACCTCTCCAGTCTGAGAGTAAGTTTAAGGCTCCTCTCAACGCTAAGCAGCTTAGAAGACGTTGTACAGGAGCTAGGGAGGCTGTATGACTATAAGATCCTGGTCACTGCATATAACCTTTACAGGGATATAGGCGAGGAGGCGCTCCTTGAGTGCGGGCTTGAGGCTGATTATTACGATCACTGCTGGAATGCAGCAAATAAAGTGCATGCAACTCGCAGGCTGAAGGAACTCCTGCTAATAGACAGCTCGTCAAGGTGGATATACTGGTTAGTATTACTAAAAACTCGTGGAATTAGAGCAAAAATCCTTAATCAGCTTCTGAGGCACATGGTGAAAGGCCTAGATGAGGATCTCTTCAGGTGGGGCATTAAAAGTCCCCTAGAAGAACTCCACATAGTTATTGGCTTCATCTCCAGAGCGCTCGAGAAAGCTTATAGGAGCAGCTTTCCGCGAGGATTCTTAGCTCTGGAGAGGGAGTTGGGGAAGGTTCTCTACAGCTACGCCAGCCACCTATTGAGGCTTAGGCCCATAGATTTATCCTATACTCTGGCTTGCCTACTCCTTCACTACTTTGAGGCGAATAATGTATACAGAGTGCTGGTGGGCAAGATAGCTGAGATACCACCTGAAATAATCAGGCAAACTCTATATCTTTGACAGTATCAGTATGGAGATCAATAACCCGTATATTGCTATGCCTTCAGCTAGGCCAGCCATTATCATAACTAAGCCTCTAAGCTCAGGCCTCTCAGTAGCGGCTGCAAAACCCGCCGACGCCACTGCGTGTAATGCTATGGCAGCTGCTAACGTGCTAGCAGCGACTGGTATGACGGCGCTAACGTACTCTAAGCCTATCTCCGCTAAATACTGGGCGGTGCGGTCATTGCGGCTCTGGTTTTTAGTAGCTGGCGAGGTAGCCACCACGAGCTTAGCCATCACTAGTGATGAAAGCACCAAGGCTAGTGATGCCATCAAGAGTGGCGCTAGCTTCTTAATGCTCTTAAGCCCTCCCATGCGCTTCACCTCCTCAGGGTCCTGAGTTCACCTCATTGATAAATTTCACCATATGTCCTCCGCCGTGCCGAGTTAACTACAGCCTCCGCTCCGTTGCGTAGAAGTTTGTGGTAACGGAGACAGCGCCTAACCTTAGATGGTTCATAGCCTGATCCTTTCCCTCAATTCTAATCCCAGAGGCTTAAATAGGACGCCTCCGCCCCTAAAGAACTTCGTGGAGAACTCATAGAACGTCAGTCTTGCAGCCTGAATCCCAACCGCAAAGCTCTCGAATACTAAAGCTAGCAAGTTCGTCACTATTAGACTGGGTAGCAAGCCCATACTGGGGCTAAGGGCTGTGGCTAGCAAGCCGAACGCCTCGTGAGCTATTGCGAAGGCAGCAAGCCTTATATATGAGAGGGTGTTCGCTGGGAGCCCTATGAAAGTCTCGAGAACCTCCATGAACCCCTCTATTAGGCACTCACTAACTTCCAGACCTTCGCTGAAGTGCTTAGCTAGGGGGGCTAGCATTATGCCAGCAAGCAATGCTAGCTCTGAGTACGAGAGTAGCTTGTATACTCCCGCACCTAACAGCGATAGGTTGAAGCCACTGCTGAGGAGGGCGTACGCTATGACTAGGCCTATAAAGTAAAATGCAAGTCCTAGGAAACCTCTACCGCTTAGGAAAGCCCTGTACAGGTCCCCCGCCATCAACAAATTTACTACATTGACCGTCATGCCGAGGATTATCTGGATCACTCCGAATATCAGGGCGATCCCGAGCATTCCTCCGATGTCGTGTATCGGGCTCACCAAGGATTCATATACTCTCACTAAGAATGCCATACCATATACTGCCCCGAATATAGTTGAAGAGATTCCACATGCTACCATTAGCAGTGAGAGGGACTCAAGGCCGCTCTCTGAGAGGCCTAGAAAATCACCGAACGCTCTCCATCTTTTGAATATTAAGCCAAGAGCTATTATCGTGAGTCCCAGTCCCACATCGCCAAACATCATTCCGTACATTATCGTGAAAAGCGTAATGAGTATGAGTGTAGGATCTAGCTCCCAATAAGATGGTACGTCGAGCGTTAATGTTAAGGAAGTCATACGCTGGAGGAGACCCTTAAGCCTGGGCAGGTACGGCGGTCTATCCTGTCGCGATGGTGGCGTGACTTCCAGTACTAAGACTGGAACCCTACTCTTAACCGCTTCCTTCAGATCATTGGAGTACTCGCTTGGTACCCATCCTTCAATGATGCTGTATTCATACTTCCTTAGAACTCGTAATCTCCTTACCACGCTTCTGGCCAGTAAAACGGCATTTACACAGTCCTCCATTGCTGCAACTCTAGAAGCTACTTTCACTACCTCTGCGTATGTTGATACTATATCCTTACACAGCTGACTCCTCAACTCCTCTAACCTTGCCTCGCCTTCAATAGCTTCTAGCCTCTTAGCTAGTGTCCTTAACTGCGTAATCTCACTAATCAGTTTATTAATCCCGGCATCTAGCTCCTTCACCCTACTCTCGATTTCTGACAGAGTCCTCTCAAGCCAGCTTACCTCACACTCCACCCAACCATTTTTAGCTTCACCTAGCTCGCGTAAAGCATCCTTAATTCCTAGCTGAGATATAGCGTTCTCACATTTAGAAATTAAAGAGGAGAGAGTGTCACGTAGCCTCACATATCTCTCATACAGCTGGACCTCGCCGCCATTCCCCCTTCTTCTCCTACTAACGAAGTACAGGACAACGTTCTTAAACTCCTGAATTAGGGCTCTCTTCCTGTCCTTGATGGATCTTAAGCCCTTATGAATGCTGGGTCCCAGCCACGCAGGCAGTTCGAGAGGCCTTAGACCGAGGCGGGCAAGTACCTCTATAACGCGCAGTTTCCTCTCGGTTAACCCTAAGATTATGAGTAAGTAGTCCTCATCATCTACTTTGACGGATATCACATGGACGCCAGCCTTCCTAAGCATAGAGGAGACTCTGTTCACAGCCTCAGCCCTGAGCGGGACAACTAGCAGAAAAATGAACCTGCCCTCTCTCATCTGCTCAAGGCCTATACCTATCTCGGCTAGTTTCCTGAGGTATCTCTCAAGGCGTGAGACCTCCATTAGCTCCCTCATTATTGACTCGGCTGTCCTATAGTACTCGTCCTCTTTACCAGCAGCCGTCCTCAGCAAAGTTAACGCTCTTTCAAGATCCTCTATTCTCAATTCCTCCTTACTCACCAGCCTCTCAAGCTCACTAAGTATCGGCTCCTCAACTCCCCCTCCCGGAGATACGTGAACTGGGAGAGATGCTATTATTCGGATGAGTTCCAACTCATACTTGCGAGGTACTATCACTCTGAATTTACGCATCTCTACTGGCCTCAACATCTCACGTGCTACGCTACTTTCACCTTAAAAACCGTTTGTTAGCGAATAAGCGACGCTAGCTTCACTAAATGAGCTGGATAGACTCCGGCTACTACTGCCGCCGCGGATAGGACGAAGGGAACTAACGACATCACGCTAAAACTTTCTTTAATTGTATAACCCTTAGGAAGTTCTCCATAGAACACTCTCTTAACCGTCCAGAGACCGTAACCAGCGGTGAGCGTAGTAGCCACTATGGCAAGAACTATTCCCACTAGTGGGGCGAGATTAACAAACTTTAGTGCGCTTACTACAGCTCCTAGGAATACCTCTACCTCAGCCCAGAATCCCACTAGGGGGGGCACTCCTGCTAGGCAGAGGAAGGCCGCTAAGGTTGTGGTCGCCGACAGCGGCATCGCCCGCGCTAACCCCCTCATACGGCTTATACTCCTAGTACCGAGCTCGTGGTAGAGGAACCCTGATACCATGAAGAGGGCAGCTTTGGCTAATCCATGGCTAACGTAGATCAAAGCGGCACCCACTAAGCCAGCCCTAGTACCGCTCGCTATTCCGAGCAACATGTACCCCATCTGGCTTATGCTGGAATAAGCTAAGAGCCTCTTTATATCATCTTGGGCTAATGCGCATAAGCTGCCGTATACCATGGTTGCTACGGCTAATGCCATAAGTACCAGCTTAATCTCTACTAACTCGAGCACCTGCGGCATCGAATAGAGGAGTATCCTAGCTAAAGCCCAGCCACCGATTCCTATCATAGCGGGCGATAGAAGCGCGCTAATGGGAGTTGGTGCTTCGGCGTGAGCGTCAGGTAGCCATTCATGCAGTGGGATTATCGCCATCTTCACTAGCGGGCCTATTGAGAGGAGGAGAGCTGGAAGCAACAGCTCGTAAGGTGAAACAGTAGCTAGCTTACTCCTCAGCTCGCTGAAGCTCAAAGTACCGTAGCTATCGTAGATAAGCGCCATCCCAGCCATCGTCAAGAGGGCGCCCGTCTCTGTAAATAGGAAATACTTAAGTGCTACAGCTTCCCTCCTTCCTGTACCCCAATAAGCTATTAAAGCCCAGGAGGGGACGAGCATAAGCTCGAAGAAGAGGAAGAACGTGGTTAAGCTGCCTGAAACCACGGCACCCATCATTGCTGATACGTAGATTAGGTATAGTGTGAAGTAGGCGCTTGGACTCGGAGATCCGTGCATATACTCTCCCGAGTACAGCGCCACAGCCACGCTCAGGAAGGCTATTAGGACGGCGAACGTCAGGTTAAAGCCGTCGCCCTGTAGCTCTACCAGCGCTAGCTCTGGGGCCACAGGGTAAGCCTCCTCGATGACGAGCCCCTCAAACGCTAGCACAGCAGCGTATAGGAGTGCTATGCACGAGACTCCTATCACGATAGCTGAGGCTACAGCACCCCGCTTCCAGTCCCTCAACACCATGACTACTGGCGTCGCGATCAGGGGTGTGAGCAGGGAGGTTAGAAGCACGACCATAGCCATCACCTCAAGTCAATAACAGTAGCAGGAGGATCGCAACACCTCCCACAATCCACATAACAATATTCCAGTTCAGGACCCCTGTGTGGAGCTTCCTAACGCTGTCGGCTAGGCTCATCGATACCTTCGGTAGCCAGCTTAAGCTAGCATTTACCATCAGCTCAGCACTACGCGCGATGTTGCTTAACTTTAAGGTAGAGACGACGAAGGCCTCATAATAAAAGGCGTTAATGTAGAGCCTTCTGAGTAAGAGCCTTCTAAACTCTTCAAGAGCTCTCCAAAGAGGCACCTTATATCCTCGAACGTAAATCAGATAGGCCGGAGCGAGGCCTGATAACAGCGCTATTACCGAGAGCAGAGGCACCATAGGCTCATTCACAGGCTTATTGTAAGGCGTTACTGCAACTGCCTCGCTAAGGTAGTGCTCTAGGGAAGGCATCATTGGTCCCAGGAGTAAGCTCATAATCGCTAATGTCATATACGGCACGTACATAATCGCGTCAGCTTCGTGAAGTTCGTGAGATCTCGCCTTCCTTCTTACCAGCTCACTTTCCCCTCCCAAAAATACGCAGCCCATCATCCTCACTGTGTAAAACGCCGTTAATGCTGCTGTCGCTAAGGCCAAAATGAAAGCCACTGGATCCGCTTCGAGGAGCACGCTCAGTATAGCATCCTTACTCCAAAAACCTGAGAAGGGCGGCACCCCCATGAGCGACAGTGAGGCTAGGATCATAGCAGCCATCGTGATCCTCATGTATTTACCCAAGCCTCCGAAGTGTCTGTAGAATCTTGAGCCTGTTGCGTGTATAATAGCCCCGGCTGATAGGAATAGTGAAGCTTTAAACACCGCATGGCTTAGCATGTGAGAGATGGCAGCAGCTACGGAGGAGCTCGGGCTCGCTATGGCCGCGCCAAGCGCAGCCATCATGTACCCTATCTGGCTGACGGTAGAGTAGGCTAATGTCTTCTTAAGCTCTGTAGACACCACTGCTTGAGCGGCTGCTATAAGCGCTGTTAGTACGCCAGTCCACATTACGTATTCGAAAAAAGCTGCAACACTCACGTACTCATTCCATGCTAGGGCGATCATCGCTAAACGAGCTGTGAGATATACGCCCGCTTTAACCATCGTAGCGGCATGTATGAGCGCACTAACACTAGTAGGTCCCGCCATAGCGTCTGGCAGCCACTCCATTAGCGGCAACTGAGCGCTCTTACCTACAGCACCCACGTATATTAGCAGCAGAGAGGAGATGAGCAAAGGTGAGGCGTGCATAGCTCCTGCTCTCGGCAATTCTACGAGGGAGAGAGTGCCCGTTAAGGTAGCTAACATCAATATGCCTGCGATCATGAAAGAGTCGCCGAACCTGGTGACGATGAAGGCCTTCATTCCACAATGTGAAGGCGGGTACGCCTCAGGCGGCTCGCCGACCCAGCACCTAAGGTAATCCTCCTCTCTATCCTGGTACCAATACCCTATTAGCGCGTAGCTGCATAGCCCAACCCCCTCCCACCCAACGAGCATCTGGACTAGGTTCTCCGAGAGCACTAGGAGCTCCATATTCCCCACGAATAGCTGCATGAAGAACCAGTACCTAGTAAGGCCGGGGTCTCCCCTCATGTAGCTCAGGGAGTATATGAACACTAGAGTCGAGATCCAGGCGACCATGTTGGCCAGTATTACGCTGAGGGGGT
>Ga0180302_10001699_pt1 | contig 10517 bp, 8 predicted proteins | sample GuaBasSediGuay17_FD_121794 | JGI IMG/M metagenome (GOLD analysis project Ga0180302, IMG submission 121794) | Subseafloor sediment microbial communities from Guaymas Basin, Gulf of California, Mexico - Guay17, Core 4571-4, 12-15 cm | ecosystem: Environmental > Aquatic > Marine > Hydrothermal... | reverse complement strand
GACCGAGGCCGCGGAGGCGGTTGCCGTGAGTAGTCCGAGCATTTCCTTGTACTTCTGAACGAACGACTCGGCCTCCTGAACCTCGTAGTCCATCTGGTAGTCTGGAGTCCAGTACTCCTCGTACCTAACGCCTAGAAGAGTCGCGGTGGTCTTGACCTCCAGGCGGGAGTAGTACCGACCGGGCGGGAGGTCTGAGGGCAGGGGTATCGAGCACTCCAGATCTACCTCCTTGCCAGGGCCGAGCGAGAACTCCTGCCCGGGCTCGAGACACTCGTAAAACTCGTCCTCGGCGAACTTCCCCGGAGGCCACCCGGTGTAGAGCCTCACATACTCGACATTGGCAGTCGCGCCGCCCTCGTTGGCCAAGTGGATCCTGAACCTGGCTTCTCCTCCCTGCCTGAAGGAGTATCCGCCCTCCGTCGAGTAGTCCACGTCGAGTTCCACTCTCCCCTTAGCAACGACGAAGTCTCTGTAGCCCTCGAGTGTGTAGGTCTCCGCGGTCCACTCTCCGCCGTAGAGGGTCTCGACATCTACCTCGAAGTAGTATGAGTAGATGCCCGGCGGGAGGTCAGGCGGAACCTCAACCTTAACCTTCCCGATCTCCTCCTTGCCACCCGGAGTGATCTTGATCTCCTGGGGCGGGACCAGCCTCGCGTACTCGCCCTCGCTCATCCACTCCATGTGAACCCTCAGCTCAGTGACCTTGAATGTGAGGTCGCACGCGTTCTCAATCGACGCCGTCATGACGGCTACCGAGCCGGGAGTGTAGATGTAGACGATATCTCCGGCCGGGTCGAATGCCCAGTTGTCGAAGTCCCAGTACAGGGTAAGCTTGACCCCCTCCCCGAGCGCACGCTGGGTAGAGGAGAGGACTGCCAGCGTAAAGAAGAGGAGAAGGAACAGGAGCATAGCCCTGTTGCGCATCTCCACTAGCAGGTTGAGAGGGAGTACAATATAAAGAGGCTCACCGAGGCAGAGTCAAATTCTGGACTTCAACGAACCTCAGCTGTGCGGCTGCTCACCCAGCGAGAGAGGCACACGTTCTCCGGCTTCTCAGGCCAGCCCTGCTGGGAGCACTCACTCGAGACGGACGAGATGTGTAGAGGGACGTATTAACCGTGGTTCTCTACGGAGCTAAGATCTTCCCTGTCCGCCTTATCAAAATGAGGATAACGGAAGGGTCAAAAGCTCAGGGCGCCCTGTCTAGCTCCTCGTTACTTGCCTTCTCCCTCCCGCCGGCTGCGGTGTAGATCAGCAGTACGGCGAGCGAGCCAGCCGCCAAGATCGCGATGGCAAATATGGCGCCCGGCAGCGTGACAATTCGATCCCCTAGAACCTCCGCTAGCGCGCTTGACTCAGGCTCTTGGATCTGTTCAGCTCCCAGGCCGAGTTCTCCCACGCCCAATCTGTCTAGCGTCTCGGAGGACAGGAACTCGGGCTCAGGCCCGAAGCACTTCACGAGAGGGAGTCCGGTCTCGCTGTAGGGGATCCACCTCCCCTCCCACCACACGATCCTCTCGTTCCACCCCGAGTTGCCGAGCCTGGCTCTCGCGACGATCTCGGAGATGTCCTCCTCGGTCAACCCCGCTGTGACCCCGAGGCTCGAGAGCCGCTCTAGCTCAGCTCGCAGGGCCTCCCTCACCTCGCTCTCGCTGACGTTGAACGCTGGAACTACGTCAGAGCCGACGCTCTCCTCCCACTTCTTAAAGGAGCCCTCGTCCACGCTCACGTCGCTCAGGCCTATCGCGTCTAGGGCTGACCTGAGCTCCTTGAGATAATCTCCTCTCAGCTCAGGGGATCTCTCCACTCTCAGGACGAGCCTCAGGACCCCTCTCTCGTCTGCCGTGCCGCTCACCACCAGGCTAACTTCGCTCACCTCCTTCCTCATCATGAACCTCAGCCCGCCCTCGCCTCTGTCTGCGGTCACGTCCCACCCTAGCTCCTCGGCTGCCTCTGGCTTCAGCTCAGAGGGGCTCGCGCCTTCGTGGGCCAGGTCGCACTCGAAGACCGTGACTGTTTGCACCCTCTGAACGATCGGCACCTGCACCCTGACCGCCAAGTGCCTCTCTGCTCCGCCGCTGGACGGTCCGCGGATCAGGGAGTCCCTCACCATGAGCGGGTCTATGAGGTCTCCGAACTCGGGCAGCTCCAGCTCCGCCAGGAGAGCGTCAACCTCTGACTTGATTAAGGAAGCCAGTTCTTCGCTCAGCTCGCCCTCGCACGTGGCGCACGCGACCGACAGCCCCACCCTCACTTCATCTGAGTCCGCTCCCACGTAGACTCTCACGGCCGAGTCGTCAACGACCTTAGTGAAGGAGAAGCCCTCAACACCGTCTGAGAACACGTACCCGTTTACCTTCCAGCTCAGCGATCCCTTGCTCAAGGCCTCTCCCACCCTCTTAGCCAGCTCGCCAGCGTCCAAGCCTTCGCCGGTTATCGCGATGGTCGTGACGGGTCCCTCGGTTGGCTGCCCAGCGTTGGCCAGCTCGAGCCCCTGCTCTGAGATCACCACGAGCAGCCTGTCGTCGTGGCGGCTCTTGTAGACGTAGGCGCCAGAGGGCGTCTGAACGACCCCGTCCATCTGGGAGAGCTTCGGCAGGTCGTAAGATACTCCGGGCTTGTTCAGCAAGACCTCGACGGCGTACGGGTCAGCTGGACTGAAGCACGCGAGAGCAGGCGCTGCCAATGTGGAGGCTAAGATTAGGAGCGCCGCGAATACGAGCGCGAGTCCACTCTCCGCGGCTGCCGGTTTGAGTCCCTCGCTCAATTTCCCCAATCACCTCGAGTTAGCCTGAGCCGAGAGACACCTATAAATCCTCAATATTTACTGCGACAGTCTTTGAAGTTTATAGAGCCGTTGCAAGCGTGTAGAGTCTTAAAAAGAATAAACTCGGCTAGCTCGCCAGAAGGATTAGCAGCAGACCATAGCCAAGCTGATGCGCAAACCTAAGGGTCTCTCCGCGTCAGTCGGCCGAGTTGACTGCTCGCTAGGCAGCGCGGTCCGGTGGGCGGCGGCGTTATTCAGAACCCCGGCAGTCGCTCACGGCCCAGCTCCCACGTTTATATCTTTTCCAATCGGCTGAGCCCAGGCTGATCCCTATGAGGATCTCCGGAGGCTGGACTGGCCGGGTACTCAGGGTCGACCTAGAAAAGGAGAAGCACACCGCTCAGAACCTGGATCCCAAGGTCGCTGTCGAACTCCTCGGCGGCAGGGGCTTTGCGGCCAAGATCCTCTGGGACGAACTCGAGCCTGGGACCGACCCGCTGTCCCCAGAGAACAGGCTGATCTTGGCCGCCGGCCCGCTCACCGGCTTCGCGCTGCCAAGCAGCGGGAAGCTGGTCGTGGCGGCCAAGTCGCCCCTCACGGGAGGCTACGGAGACGGCAACATCGGCACCAAGGCCGCGGTCCAGCTGAGGAAGGCTGGCTACGACGTGGCGGTAGTAACCGGGAGAGCGCCGAACCCGAGCGTCCTCGTGATAGAAGACGACGAAGTGAAGCTAGAGCCAGCTGGAGACCTCTGGGGCAAGAGCGCCGAGGAGGTCCAGGACGAGCTGGCGGAGCGGTTCGAGGGAGCGGGGATATTGACCATAGGCCCCGGCGGCGAGAGGCTGGTCAAGTTCGCCGTCATAACCTCAGAGCACGGCAGAGCCGGCGGAAGACCGGGCATAGGGGCTGTGATGGGCTCCAAGAACCTGAAGGCCATCGTGATCAAGGGCACCAAGGACATACCGGCCGCGAACCCAGAGGAGCTGGCGGAACTCGGCAAGGAGGGGTACAAGGTCGTCAGGGAGGCGGATGCCTACGAGTTCTGGATGAGGCAGGGCACGATGATGACGGTCGAGTGGTGCCAGAAGCAGGGGACCCTGCCCACATACAACTTCAGGGAGGGCGTCTTCGACGGCTGGGAGGGCATCAGCGGCGCCACGATGGAGAGGGAGTTCAAGGTGGCCCAGAAGGGCTGCCCCAACTGCAACATGATCTGCGGGATGGTCAACGAGATAAAAACGGGACCCATGGCCGGAAAGAGGACCGAGCTCGACTACGAGAACTGCGCAATGCTCGGCTCGAACCTGGGGATAGACGACATGAACTGGGTCCTCACGCTGAACCTCTACGCCGACGAGCAGGGGATAGACACGATATCGCTGGGGAGCGTTCTGGCCTTCGTGACTGAGGCCTACGAACTCGGCATGGTCTCTGACGCAAAGCTGGAGGGCATAAGGCCGAAGTGGGGCGACGGAGAGTCCATGCTCAGGCTGGCCGAGATGATAGCGGAGAGGAGGGGGTTCGGCGAGGCGATGGCGGAGGGCGTGGCTAAGCTCGCAGAGGGGATAGGCCCAGAGGCCCAGAAGTTCGCGATGCACGTCAAGGGCCTGGAGATCTCCGCCTACGACTGCCACACTCTGCCTGGGATGGCCCTAGCATATGGCACCAGCCCGATTGGCGCGCACCACAAGGACGCTTGGTTCATCGCCTGGGAGATCAAGATGGGAAGGGAGATCGTAAGCAGGGAGAAGGTGGGGCGGCTGATAGAGATGCAGAGGATAAGGGGCGGCTTCTTCGAAGCCGCCGTGACCTGCAGGCTGCCCTGGATCGAGCTGGGCTTCGACCTCGAGTGGTACGCCAAGTACCTGAAGGCCGCCACGGGCTTGGACTTCGACTGGCGCGACCTGAACAGGATAGCGGACAGGATATACAACCTGGTCAGAGCGTTCTGGGTGAGGGAGAACCCGGACTGGGACAGGAAGATGGACTACCCGCCCGACAGGTGGTTCGAGCACCCGCTCACCAAGGGGCCATACGCTGGCCAGAAGCTCGACAGGGGCATCTACGACCAGCTGCTGAGCTACTACTACGACATAAGGGGGTGGGACGAGCGCGGGATCCCCAAGAAGTCCACTCTGAAGGAGTTCGGGCTAGAGTACGTGATAGACGGCCTGGAGGCCGCGGGCGTCAAGCTAACTGAGTAGCCCTCTCTCCCTCCCTCTTTCTTACGCTCACACATGGCTTCCTCCTTCTGTTACGGTCTCCTGGAGCAGTGCGTGATTCATACACTCTCCTCTAAGATCTAAAGGGTTGAGGTATACTGCGTAGAACCTCTCTAAGGTCTAAAAGGCCTACCCAGCCGCTCTTATAACGCTTTGCAGAGAACTCTTTGCATATCCGCTAATATTGCTCCGACATACGAGATTATGGCGATGGATGGCGACGTGGACCTCAGGCTGGACGAAGTATTCAAGGCGCTCAGCCACCCGCTGAGGAGGAAGATCCTCCTAGAACTCAGCTCTGGCAGGAAGACATACTCCGAGCTCATGAAGAGGCTGAGCGTCGACTCAGCAACCGTGAGCTTTCACCTGCGCGCCCTCGGCCCTCTAGTCGAGAGGGACGAGAGGGGAGGCTACAAGATCACCAAGCTGGGGAGGGCTGCCGCCTCGCTCTTGAGCGCCCTAGATGAGAGGGAGGAACTAGAGGTCTACAGGAGGGTCTTAGACGGGCTGGCCGCAGTTTTCGCAATTATCGGTCTGACCCTTCTCTCAGCCTGCTCCGCCCTGGACTACCCGCTGCCCAGGCTGAGCTTTGACCTAGGGCTCGCCTTCCTCTTACTCCCACTCCTAATAAACAGGAGGCTCCTAATCTTGCGGCGGAGGAGCTGGAAGGTGAACCTGCTAATACTAGCAGGCTCTATGGCTTACTTCCTGCTCGTAATTCCTGCCATCGCCTCCGCAATCTTCGGCCCCTAGAGCAAGCCGAGGGAGCCAACAACAGCCGAACCTTACTTAATATTGTAGTGAGGTCTCAAGAATCTAAGATTGGTGATGATTGAAGTAAAGACATTCAGAGATCCGGAGATCTGGTACAACATTCTCAAGCGATGCTTCGGAGATCTCGAGAAGAGGACTTTGGATGAACTCAGGGCCGTCGTAGACTCACCAAGCTTCGACCCTAAAAACCTCCTCTTGGCTGAGGTGGAGGGGTCGCCAGCTGGCTGCCTGTGGATAAGGAGGCTGCCTAAGGAGGATCGGTACGAACTCTGGGACCTGGCGGTTCCCAAGGAGTTCTGGGGCTTGGGGGTGGAAGATGCCCTCATAGAGAGGGCTCTCGACATCCTATTTGATAGGAGGGCGAGGCTCGCCAGAGCTCACACACTCTCCATCGAGCCCTGCGTCGCAGCCTTCAAGAGGCACGGGTTCAATCCAGTTAGGAGGATTCTGCGGATCGTCTGGGAACTTCAGCGCGTGAAGATCGAGCCTCCGTGCGCGAATGTGACCCAGATAAACGAGGTGGGACCAGAGGACATCGGGGAGCTGTCAGGCGTCTTCTTAGAGGGCCTGAAGCCCTACTGGAACTGGTGGATAGAGGATCAAGGGGGAGCTGAGAGGCTCAGGGAGGCTTCAAGATCTTGGTTCGAGCCCTCGTCCGGTCTGCTGTGGCTCGTCGCAAAGAAGGATGGGAAGACGATCGGGCTCACCGGCTTCCACGTGAAGGGTAGGGAGGGCGTGTTCTTCGGCGTCATGGTCTTGCCGGAGCACAGGCTCAAGGGCGTCGGCCGGGCTCTGCTGATGTCGGCGTTAAGGAAGGCCGCAGAGCTCGGGTTGGAGAGGCTCATCGTCTACACGGTAGCCTACCTAGACCGCCTTGCCCCAGGGGCCGCGCTTTACATGAGGTCTGGGGGTCTCGTAGAGGCTGAATACATTCATCTCGAGAGGATCTTGAGGTAGGCCTTGGGAAGCCGCGAGCCAGCATCCGCAAGGTCGGCTGCCAGCCAGAGTGTTGAGAACCATTCACCACCCCAACCTCCAGTACATTCAGATGGCCGCGACTCGCGATCCAGCAAGTCAGCGGCCGTCTCCCGACCACCCTCGGGGGAGGAGACCAGCGCGAATGTAACCTCCCTCTTCACTCTCTTGGACTCCCAGAATTCGGTTCCTCGAAGATAAAAAGCAGGACCGCAACGGCTGGCCCGCTCGACAGGCCACAAGAACGGCGGAGTCTGAGGAGGTTAAAGAAGCTCAGGCAGAACCCTCAGCCCCAGCCTCCTGGCCTGCCCCCTGAGCCTCTCGTCGAACGAGGCTAATGGGATCCTCTCGCTCTGAGCCACCGCGAGCACAACCTTGTCGTTGAACCTAGAGAGGGGGCGTCCCTCCTCTCTGAGGATTGCTAGGGCCCACTTGACGGCCTCTCTCCCACCAGAGATGACTCTAGACTTGTGATCCCAGGCGTACTCCCACACCTTCTCAGCCACATCGGCCACGTCAACGCCTAGGCCCCTCATTAGCCACACGTACTCGTAGAGGACTATGAGGGGTATCACCCACGCGTCCAGCGAGTCCAGGAGGCGCCTGGCCTCGTCGTGATATATCGAGTCCTCAAACGTGTCGTAGACGAGGACGTTTGTGTCCAAGACGGCTCTCAAAGCAGGGCCTCCCTCATGCCCGCCTCTATCAACCTCTCGATCTCCTCCGGAGTGAGCTTCCTCCCAGCTCTGAGCGTCCTCCTAGTCGGTCTCACCCTCTCCATCACGATCCTGCCGCGCTCATCCAAGGACACTTCGAGGTAGTCCCCCTCACGCAGGCCTACCTTCTCCCTAACCTCCCGGGGGATGGTTACCTGGTAGTTCCTAGTGACCTTTACTCTGGCCATTTTCTACTAGCTATTTTATTCTACTTGTATTTTAAAGTTCCTACTATAATTCTCGCCTCTCGCTCAGGCTAGCCGATCGCCGGGAGAGCACGCTTGAGCTAAGGTCCAGAGATGGCGCATCGCTGCAGTCGGCTCGCTGACAAGGGTACGCTATCGTCAGGCCGTAGGCCGGTCAGGAGTTGACAGAACCAGGGGTGGCCCGATAGTCCACGCAGGCAAGGGAAATCCTAATTATATCGCGAACTCGGGTGGGGCTCGTGTCCGAGCGAACCGTGGCAATCATAGGCGCCGGAGCTATAGGAGGGGCCGTGGCCCTCGCGCTGGCCGACGCGGGCTACAGAGTGATCGCGACGAGGCGGAGGGTAGAGAGGATCCGCCACCTCGAGGAGAGGGGGGTAAAGGTCACCTCTGACAACAGGGAGGCCGCCAGAGAGGCCGACGTGGTCATATTGGCCGTGAAGCCCCACAAGGCCGCCAAGGTCGCGTCCGAGATAGCGGAGGAACTCAGGGGCAAGCTGCTCATCTCTCTGGCCGCCGCCGTGAACACGGCGACCCTCTCCAAGGCAGCCCCGGGAGCCAGGATCGTGAGGGCCATGCCGAACATAGCGGTTCTTGTCAGAGAGTCGTTCACGGCGTTCTGCAGGGGGCCGGGGGCCACCGATGAAGACGCCGAGCTCGTGAAGGAGCTCTTCGGCTGCATGGGCACATGCGAGGAGGTGCACGAGGAGCTGATGGACGCGGTGACGGCGCTGAGCGGGAGCGGGCCAGCCTACGCGGCCCTGTTCATAGAGGCCCTGATGTACGCCGGGCTAAAAGTCGGCCTGCCGAGAGACGTGTCCCTGAAGTCCTCGGCTCAGACCCTGCTGGGCGCGGCCAAGATGGTCCTGGAGCGGGGCATTCACCCGGCTCAGCTCAAGGAGATGGTCGTCACTCCCGGCGGGACGACGATCGAGGGGATCTTCTACATAGAGGAGGGGGGCGTGAGGTCCTCCGTCATGAAGGCCGTGGAGGCCGCCACGGAGAGGGCCAAGAAGCTGAGTAGAATCATAAATGGCCCATCTCAGTGAGTTGAGAGAGCAATCAGCAGAGTAGATAAGCGAGAAAAAGAAGTCCACCAGATAGGCCACGTTCTGCCCATTCTAGCGGCGCCTTCATGGGATGCGAAGATTTCACCGCTGTTACGAGGTACGAGAGATCTCCTGCGGCACAAGTGACCATGAGCCCTTATATTGAGGCTATTCAGCGGACCTCAGACTAAGCCCAAGAAGGTCTCGTTGGCGATTGCAGGGTGGGTTAGCTTGATGGCGGAGGGTCTTACCCTGGGCCCATTCTCCATAGCTGGGTGGTGATTTACGAGAATGGAGGCGGCTCCCAAGCGGGCAGAGGTTGTACTCATCGTCGGCGAGTCCAGGTCCGGTAAGGGCGTGTTGGTCAGGATGCTGAGCAACGAGCTGAAGGCCATGGGGTACACGACCCTGACCTTCGGGGTGGACCTGGCGGAGGAGGGTGGGTCAGACCGACTAACGTGGCTTAGAGAGGCTCTCAGGCACGCTAAGAAGCAGGGCGACGTCGACTTCATAGTGCTCGACCTGCGCGGCAAGAGACTGGACGCGAGCGCTCGCCTGGGCGAGGAGGAGATGGACATAGTCAGGTACGCTAGGTACGTAGTCGTCTGCACGAGGCAGAACGGTGGTCAGCTGGAGGCGTGGAGGGAGAAGATCTCAGAGGTCTCGCCGGAGGCGAAGATAGTCGCGTCCCTGACCAGCGTGTTCCCAGATCCCGCGGGGTCGAGGGCCTGGTGGGTAGACGTGGGGGGGTGGTTACCGGCAAGATAAGCCACCTAGACGAGGAGGCATACGCCGAGGGCAAAATACCGACTGTTTCGAAGAGGATCATCAGGAGCGTCGCGAAGGCTATCGTGAAGGCCGCATTTCCCGCAGAGAGCGAAAAGGAGGAGTCAGAAGAGACCACGTAGGGCCGGTAGGGAACCCGCTCGGAATGTCAACCCGGCTATATAACAACGTTTACAGCCCCCAGGTAGCCGTGAGACGGCATTATAAGGGAGCCCAGCAGAGCTGGATCGACCTGCTATGGCCAGGACTTCTCGCATTCCGGGCTTTTACAAGCTCTCTATCGACGAGAGGATTGAGATAGTCAAGGAGTTCGCTACCCTCAACGAGGAGGAGGTTCATCTGCTGAAGAAGGAGGGGCCGCTCCCTCTAGAAGTCGCCGACAAGATGATCGAGAACGTGGTAGGGACTTGGCCCCTGCCGTTCGCTGTCGCAACCAACTTCCTGATCAACGGGAAGGACTACCTGATCCCAATGGCCATCGAGGAGCCTTCCGTCGTGGCGGCGGCCAGCAACGCGGCCAAGATGGCTAGGCCCGGCGGAGGGTTCAGGACCAGCTCTACCGAGTCCATAATGATAGGCCAGATCCAGCTGGTCAACATCCCCGACCCCGAGAGGGCCAAGATAGCGATCCTGATGGAGAGGGATAAGATACTCGAGGTGGCGAACGAGCAGGACCCGGTGCTCGTGAAGTTCGGCGGCGGGGCCAGAGACGTCGAGGTCAGGATAATTCAGACCGGGGTCGGGCCCATGGTGATCGTCCACCTGCTGGTCGACGTGAGAGACGCCATGGGCGCGAACGCGGTCAACACGATGGCCGAGGCGGTCGCTCCCCTCCTGGAGAGAATCACAGGGGGGACCGTCTACCTGAGGATTATCTCGAACCTCGCGGATAGACGGATCGCCAGAGCTCACGCCGTCTTCAAGGCCGAGGCGATAGGAGGAAGGGAGGTCGTGGACGGGATCGTCTACGCCTACGAGTTCGCGGCAAACGACCCCTACAGGGCCTGCACGCACAACAAGGG
>Ga0180302_10001698_pt1 | contig 10522 bp, 11 predicted proteins | sample GuaBasSediGuay17_FD_121794 | JGI IMG/M metagenome (GOLD analysis project Ga0180302, IMG submission 121794) | Subseafloor sediment microbial communities from Guaymas Basin, Gulf of California, Mexico - Guay17, Core 4571-4, 12-15 cm | ecosystem: Environmental > Aquatic > Marine > Hydrothermal... | reverse complement strand
GTGAACCTTCCAGACATCTGCGAGGAAAGGATGGGGCTAACGGTTTTCGAAAAGGAGATACCTGCGACCGAGGTCTACTATGCAGACGTATCCAGCTGCTACGACTCGTTTACGACGGTCGTAGCGTTAAACATGAAGGAGGACCTGGAGGAACCGGTGTATAAAACAATCTTGACGGGGCCTACCACGTGCATGTACGTATCGCTATCCAACATATACCTGGCGATACCGGTCTACCCGAGTATGGAGGAGACCGAATACCGTGAGTATACGGCGGTATACAGGATCAGGGTCGACGGGGCGAAGATCGACTGTGCGGCGAGTGGGCAGGTTCCAGGCTTCGTCCTCAACCAATTCTCCATGGACGAATACGACGGCTACTTCAGGATAGCGACTACCACGGGACATGTGGCTAGGACGGCTGAGGAGGCTACTGCGAGAAATAACATCTACGTACTCGACATGGACTTGAAGGTCGTGGGGAGGCTCGAGGGGTTGGCGCCGGGTGAGCGGATACACTCTGCTAGGTTTATGGGAGACCGGTGCTACCTCGTGACCTTCAGGAAGGTTGACCCGCTGTTCGTCATAGACGTGAGCGACCCTGAAAACCCGAGGGTTCTAGGTAAGCTTAAGATACCCGGCTACTCAGACTACCTACACCCGCTCGACGAGAACCACCTGATAGGTATAGGTAAGGAGACCGTTCCAGCCGAGGAGGGAGACTTCTCATGGTATCAAGGTGTTAAGATCTCGCTCTTCGACGTATCCGACGTGGAGAAACCGAAGGAGATAGATAAATACGTGATAGGCGATAGAGGCACCGACACGCCCGTTTTGAGGAACCATAAGGCGCTACTGTTCGATAGGCGTAGAGGTCTTCTGGTTCTACCGGTCCTCGTCGCGGAGATAGACCGGGAGAAGACGCCTAACCCGCCACCTTATATGCATGGAGAGTTCACCTTCCAGGGCGCCTACGTCTTCGAGGTATCGCCTGAGCAGGGTATCGTATTCAAAGGGAGGATAACCCACATAGACGACCCTGAGGAGCTTCTTAAAAGCGGCTTCTACTTCAGCTCACCCTACATGGTTAAGAGGGCGCTATACATCGACGACGTGTTATACACGATCTCGGATAAGAGGGTTAAGATGAACGACATAAGCACCCTAGAGCTTATAAACGAGGTAGAGCTGCCTTAAACACACCCCCTAACTTTTTCTCGGCCGTGGCTTAACTTAAAAATATGGGGGCTACTTGTTAGCATCGGGATGAGGTCGGGGAACCTGAAGATCGAGTTTGCCCGGAAAGAGGATTACGGTAGGATCCTAGACATCGCGGCTGAGGCTTGGTCTAGACAGGGTATAAACTATGTTTTAAAGGAGAGGTTCGGTATAGTCGGAAGCAAGACTCCTGAGGAGAGGATACGTGAAACTCTATCCCGTTTCTTAGAAGAGAATCCAGGTAACGTGCTCGTGGCGAGGCTTGACGGGGAAGTCGTGGGGTTTATGACGTTCGACCTAGATTCTGACAGGAAGATAGGGAGTATAGGGTATAACGCGGTAGACTCCAGGTATAGGAATAGGGGTATCGGGACGATGCTGGTTAAGCGGACGCTTGAGGTGCTCAGGGAGAGGGGTATGCGATACGCCACGGTGTTCACGGCGCTGGATGAGGCGCATGCACCCGCTAGGAGGGTCTACGAGAAATGCGGGTTTAAACCGTTGATGACCCATGTGACATACTTCAGAAGACTCTAGCCTTCTAGGATGTTTTTCCACGGATACCTCAACGCCTCCTCTACGGATTTAACGGTTTTCTCACCTACGCCCTTCAGGTGGATAAGCCTACCCGGATGCATCACAAAGTCTTGAAGGTCTTTGAACAACCCGCTTTTCACGATCTTGATGCTTCTCTCAGAGGATATGCCGGGTAGGCTTTGAAGAACCGATAAAACGACTTCTTTCACAGTTCTCTTGGGTCTCTGGATCACCGGTGGTCGTTTAACCCTAGCCTCCTCTAGACTTATAGCCTTGGCTACGAGCCACTCCACCGTCCACTCCTTGTTGGGTAATTGTATGACCGGAATCCCATAATGGAATATCAACGTGTCTATACATCTCGCTACGGCGGAGGGTTTTATCCTGGAAAACCTTTGGATAAGCCCGAGCCATCCCTCGATAAGTATGCACTTGTCGCACCCGTCGACGCTTTTAAGAAGCCTGACCTGCTCCCTAAGCCTCCCAGACCTCATGTCGTTGACGAACCCTAACACACCTTTATGCTCGACAAGAAGCTTATTAGACAGGAGATAGTCTCCGACCGGTAGGAACTTAACCTTGACCTCAAGCCTCCTCGAGAGCATCTCGACCATACGTTTATGGGACGAGGCCTCCCTAGAATCCACGACCACGCTCATAGCTACCAGCCTATAGAACCTTTTCATTATTAACTTAATAAGATGGCTCACAGATACGAGGTCGATTCTGTCCCCGGACATAGGCATAGTTTACATCTGGCAGGCGGTAACCGGTTTCCGAAATATTTAAATTTTCTTTTTTAAAGAAAATGGGGTAATCATGAATTCCCGTTATCTCAACTCTAAGTCGACTACATGGACGAGGGTGAGGGTTAAAGACCCCTCTGCCGTAAGCGGTATGTGCCCTATCTGCATCGAGGAATGCCCGTTCATATGCGAGATATCTCTATCGGCGTTTAGGGGTAGGGAAGCCCTATATCCTGCACCGTTCCTCTTCGGTCTCAGCACAGCGGGCGCCGTGAAGGATTATGGCTTAGACTGGAGCCACTTCAACTTCCACTGCGAGGTAAGAGGTGCCAAGGGTATAGAGCCTGACCCGGATAAGGCTCTTTTTCCTAACGTAGATGTGGAGACGGTCGTAGGCGGGGTTAGGCTCAAGCTTCCTGTGGTCACAGGAGCTTTGGGGTCGACGGCCATAGCGGCTAAATATTGGAGAAGCGTCGCCATAGGTGCGGCTCTAGCCGGTATAATAGTCACGGTCGGAGAAAACGTATGCGGTATGGACCCTGAAGCGGTGATATCGGGTGGGAAGGTCGTAGAGTCTCCTGCGTTGAGGTCTAGAGTAGAGGCTTATAGAGAGTTCTGGGATGGTGTGTACGGCGGTATAGCCGTCCAGACGAACGTGGAAGACGAAAGGCTTGGAGTAGATGTATATGCTTTAACTAAGCTTGAGGTCGATATAATCGAGAGGAAGTGGGGTCAAGGCGCTAAGGCTATAGGAGGAGAAGTCAGGATAAGAGACTTGGATAAGGCTATAATGCTTAAGAAGAGGGGCTACTTGGTCATACCAGACCCGGAGGACCCTGAGGTTCGGAGCGCTTTCAAGGCAGGCTTCTTCCAAAGCTTCGAGAGGCATAGCCGTGTAGGGATGGCGTCTAAAGAAGAGTTTCTCGAGAGCATAGATAAGCTTAGAGAGCACGGTGCCAGGTATATAAGCCTCAAGACCGGAGCCTACAGGCCGACCGCTACCGCATATACGCTGAAGCTTGCGTCAGAGGCTAAGATCAACTATGTGACGTTCGATGGATGCGAAGGGGGTACAGGTATGAGCCCTGTACCCATGATGGATGAGATGGGTGTTCCCACCGTGTATCTAGAGGCGCAGGTCATCAAATGCCTACAACTGCTTGAGAGGAAAGGTAGGTGGGTGCCTGATATAGTGATGGCTGGAGGTTTCATAAACGAAACTCAGATATTAAAGGCCATAGCTATGAGCAACTTCGGCGAGAAGCCGTATGTTAAGGCGGCTGTTATAGGTAGGGCTATTCTGACGGCAGCTATGAAGGCGGAGTATTTTGTCAAGTTAGCCATGAAGGGTCGGGTGCCTAAGAACTTCTCATCGATATACGGTGAAGACCCGGAGAGGTTCTTCGCTTTTCTCCCCGAGCTACGGGCTAAACTTGGAGACCGTGTTAAGGCTGTTTCATGGGGTGCTCTAGGGGTCTATGGGTACATGGATAGGATAAAGGTGGGTCTTCAACAGCTTCTGGCGGGGATGCGTAAATTCAAGCTCAACCTAGCCTCTAGGGAAGACCTATTCGCCCTTACAGAGAGGGCTGCGAAGGCTACAGGGTTACCGCTACCTGAAGAATCGGAAGCCGAAGCCATGGAGTCGATATTGTTGGACGATTGATGGGTGGAGGGAGCGGCGGAGTGATCCAGCCTAGACCGGATTTGGCTTCCCTGCCAAAAGCGGTCGTCTTTATGAAGACCTCTCCGGCTTGATGTTTATCGACCCTTCTGAGAGCTGAAGAATATTTAAGACTCTAAAATGGTAAGTGTCTAGATTAGGGATGTCTAGAATTGGTTAGGATAGCCATAGTAGACTATGGTGTGGGGAACCTTAAAAGCATCAGAAACGGGTTGAGGAAAGTAGGTGCTGAGGCTTTCGTCACCGGTAGTGTCGAGGGGCTTAAAGACGTGGATGCCGTGGTTCTCCCCGGTGTCGGAGCCTTCGGAGAGGCTATAAGAAACCTGGCGGATATGTCGGGTGTGCTTCGAAGCCTAGTAGACGCTGGGAGACCTCTGCTCGGGATATGCCTTGGGCTACAGCTTCTATTCACGGCTAGCACGGAAGGAGGGTTCCACCGTGGATTAGGCTTTTTCAGGGGCTTGATCGTTAAGCTGCCGTCTCGGGTGAAGATACCGCATATAGGCTGGAACACTTTGGAGATACTTAACCCCGGCTGCGTTCTTCTAGAAGACATCCCGGACGGAAGCTATGTCTACTTCGTCCACTCCTACTACGCCAAGGTCGAGGAAGGTGTGAACGTGGATGCCGAGACGGTCTACGGTGTAAGGTTCCCCTCGGTCGTCTCGAAAGAGCCGGTTTTCGCAACCCAGTTTCACCCTGAAAGGTCGGGTAAGGTCGGTCTGAGGGTTCTCGAAAACTTCGTAAACTACGTCAGGAGGTAGGTTTATGCTGGCTAAGAGGATAATCCCCTGTCTTGACGTTAAAAAGGGGAGGGTTGTCAAGGGTGTCGGGTTTAAAGGTCTTAGAGACGCCGGAGACCCTGTGGAGCTTGCCCTAGCGTATTACGAGCAGGGAGCGGATGAGCTTGTGTTCCTCGATATAACGGCGTCCTATGAGAGGCGGAGAACCCTGATAGACCTGGTCGAGCGGGTTTCAGAGGTCCTCTTCATACCGTTCACCGTCGGAGGCGGTATAAGGACGGTATCCGACATCCGCAGCGTCCTATCCGCCGGAGCCGATAAGGTCTCGATAAACACGGCGGCCGTGAAGAACCCAGCTATCATCGAGGAGGCTTCTAGGAGGTTCGGAAGCCAGTGCATAGTCGTCTCGATAGACGTTAAACGCGTCTACGTGGCAGAGGACGAGACCCCGGCGGGTAAGGAGGTTCTAGAAACAAGGAGGGGACGGTGCTGGTGGGATGTGTACATATACGGCGGTAGACAACCCGTGGGTATGGACGCGCTCAGGTGGGCTGAGAGGGCTGTGGAGCTTGGGGCCGGTGAGCTGCTGGTGTCCTCTCTGGACTTCGACGGGACGAAGCAGGGATACGACATAGAGCTGCTGAGGGAGCTCTCTAGAAGGGTTTCCGTACCGATAATAGCCAGCAGCGGGGCGGGGAACCCTCGGCACATGCTCGAAGCCCTCACCGTCGGAGGGGCGGACGCAGCCCTTGCGGCGAGTATATTCCACTATGGACAGTACACGGTCGAGGAGGTTAAACGTTACCTAGCCGAGCACGGGGTTCCTGTGAGGCTTTAAAGGTAAAAAATGGGTGTGCTTGCGTAGTTTCACTTGGCTATGATGACCAAGTATTTCAGCGGCTTATCGCCTACGTTCTCCAAGCCGTGGAGTTTACCGGGTGGTATGTATACGGCTGTCATCGGCCCAGCCTTCAGCTCCTTATCTTCCACCATAAACCTGGCTTCACCTTCGAGTATGAAGAAGACCTCCTCCTCGTCGTGTCTATGGGCTTCATGAGGCTTTCTATGGGGTCCTAAAACCGACAAGTGGATCCACAGCTTCTTCGCACCTATAGACTCGTTGACGTAGAGTTTCGTATAACCCTCCGGGTCGCCTTCTCTAGGCCTGGTCTCGGCGCTATCCCATGAAACCACAGCCATACGCTCCTCCTCCCACGAACCTACTAAAGCCACGTAGAAAGCTAAAGATTTCGCATCTCTAGGGGGATGTGCTTTAAATTTTAAACTCTACGGCTACTAGAATTTAGTTTAGAGCGATGGAGCTTTCTAAAAAGAGGCTCATAGGACTTACGATAGCCGTGTTCATCCTACTCTACTTAGCGGCTCCTGCGTTCTACCTGACGCTTGCCGGGGAGTTTTCATCCACAGCATACATAGTGCTCCTAAGGACCAATCCTCTGGTCTGGGGTAAGCTTCTATCGTCGGTGAAGGGAATAGACTGCCAAACCAAAGACACGATGTTCCAGCTTTTATCAGACACGCCGGAGGGCTACTGGAGTATAGCGGTCGAGACGATACGTGAGGCTCCCAGGTCTATGCTGAAGGACACTATATGCGTCCTATCCGTCGTGAACCCTGAGGAGTGGCAGCTCGTTAGGGAGTCCGTTAAGCTTTACCTAGCCGGCTACACACCGTTTACCCCTCCCTCTGAGGAGCTTAAGCGTGAATACGTCGAGCCGCTCGCCATATCGGGTGAGGAGCCGGTTCTAGACTGGAGGTATATGGTCTACATATTCACCTACAGGCTCGTCTACGATAAGACGGATGTATGGGAGGCAGCTAAGGCGATATGCGGGTACGTTCACAGGTACTTAACCTACGACACCGCGTTCTGGCATAGGAGGTCTCCTAAAACCTTGATTAAGCAAAAGAGGGGGACGTGTACGAACTTCTCGATACTCTTCGTAGCCATGTGCAGGGCCATGGGTATACCGGCTAGGCTCGTGAGGGATAACAGCATATCGCCTGTAACCCATGCTTGGTCTGAGTTCTACCTCGAAGGGAGGGGATGGGTTCACGTAGACCCGACGGCCGGCTACTTCGACTATCCCCAGGCATACCTGTTGGAGTGGGGCTACCGATACCATTTGGTTAAAGCGTTCAGCCCGTTGAGAGGCTGGATAGATATCACGCCGAGTTACGTAGCCGATTATGGTACGGTAGCCGGGGTGGTCGAGCTCGACGGTGAACCGGTGGATGGAGCCGTGGTCTCGGTCTATTACCCTGAGAACCTACGCGTCCTTCTCACGGTCGAAACCGGTGGAGACGGGTCTTTCGAGTTCACGGCCGCAGAGGGCACATACATACTGGAGGCTTCTTACCGGGGCATCGTAAAGACCCTGACGGTCTCGGTCGAAGCGGGTAAAGCCATAAAAGTCGAGATAAACCTGGGCTAAACCTCTTCGACCCCCCTCCTCTCTAGGAGAATGCATGATAAATTACCCCTGGCTATTTTTCAAAACACCTGTTATAATAGCGGGTAATCGAGGAGGTTTAGGCATCGGTTTTTAAGCGAATACTTTAAACAGCTCGATCCTCCTATAGTCTTCGCTGGTATATTCGTAGATGTGGATGCCTATGAAGGCTAGCAGCCATACCGGGTCTGGTAGACGCCTACTATTCTTCCTCATGTGCCTCCTAGGCGGTTTCGCCATCCTAAGCTCCACCATATCGAAGAACCCTGTCCTGCCTCTATTCGCCGAAAGCCTCGGCGTGACCGGTGCAGACCTAGGTTTCATAGCATCCGCGTCGACGATACCCGGGATCCTTGTAAGCCTCCCGGCAGGCTCCCTCTCAGACATCTTCGGGAGAAGGAAGGTCATACTCGCTTCGCTCCTGATATTTGCCACGGCGCCTTTCCTATACTTCCTCGTCCACACGGCTTGGCAGCTCGCCCTCGTGAGGTTCTACCACGGCTTCGCAACGGCGATCTTCGGCCCCGTAGCCCAAGCTACCATAGCGGAGCTCTACCCCAAGCGTAAGGGCGAGAGAATGTCTCTCTTCTCATCCTCCACCATCGTCGGCAGAAGCATAGCCCCGTTCCTAGGAGGCGCGATAATATATACGGCCGGCCTCATCTCCGTCTACTTGGCAGCCGGGGTCAGCGGGTTAGCGGCCTTAGCCATAGGGCTTCTAATGTATAGGGCCTTCCGAGACGGTGGAGGCAGGTCAGGGGTCTTTAGGGCCGTGAGCGTCTTAGCGGCTTGGAGGGTTATAGCGAGTAACGTCAAGATACTCGCCACAAGCTACGTCGAGGCCGTTCAGCGTTTCACATTTGGAGCCTTCGAGTATTTCCTGGTCCTCTACGCTCAGATGGCCGGTCTCGACAGCCTCCAGCTCGGCATAGTATCGGGGGCTCAGCTCGTTACGATCGTCGTCTCCAAGCCTGTGATGGGCTGGGTCTCCGACCGGGTCGGGAGGAGGGGGATAATATCAGGGGGGCTTATAGTAGCAGGGGTTCCATTAGCCTTGACCCCGATGGCCGGAGATTTCCCTCAGTTCATAGCCGTCTCGATACTCTACGGGCTGGGCCTCTCTATGGTAACCTCTTCGACCGCCCCCTACATAGGTGACCTAACGTCTAGGGAGAGCTACGGAGCGGCCATGGGTCTGCTGAGCACCATAATGGACGTGGGGCAAACCCTCGGGCCGATAGTGACCGGCTTCATCATAGCGAGCTTCAGCTACAAGATGGGTTTCTGGCTTCTAGCCGCCATCCTATTCGCCTCGTCAGCTATCTTCCTGCTGGCGACAGGGGTTAGGCGGATGCGCGGCGGAGAAAACGTATAAGCTCCGTAGACCTACAGTCGGACGGTGGACCCGGGATGAAGTGGGTTACGAGGGCGAGGGTTCACGTCGACAGGGTTGCATGTCCGTGGCTTATAAAGAAGTTTATAGACCCTGAGGCCGAGTTTAAGTTCATACCTTGGCCGGGCCCCCTGCCTAAGCCTGAGGAGGGTATTCCGTTCGACTTTCCAGAGGTCGAGCTTGGCCACCATGACGGGAAATGCACTTTCGAAACCCTTGTCGAGAAGTATGGGATAGATGACCCTGCCGTACGTGAGCTCGCTAAGATCGTGCACGCAGCCGATATCCGCCGTGATATCGATAAGGTTCCTGAGGCCCGTGGTTTAGAGGCGATATCGAGGGGTATGATGTTCCTCGTTAAGGACGATTATGAGGCTTTGGAGAAGGGGTTCCCCATATACGACGCCCTATACATATACTGCCAGCTCAAAGAGCTCGAGAAACGTTACAAAGATGAGCTTGCACGCATGGATAGAAACGAGAGATTCGCTTTTCTGAAATCCAAGATAAAGCTCCCGCCAAAGATAGGACCTAGAGATTAGTGGGCGAAAGACCGAAAGCGCTTAATCCTTTACGCTACAGCCCTCCTTTTTCTCCTTCATAAGAATAACGAGTTTTCCGGTAGTGTTAAATATGACTACCGTGTTACATAGTATAACTAAGGTGATACTATTGTCTTTGGTTAAGACTAGGAAGGTCGGCGGTTCTCTAGTGGTTACGCTTCCTAAAACCCTCGTGGAGGAGAAGAAGATCAGAGAGGGTGAGATAATAGAGATAACGGTTCGAAAAGTCCGGAAGGATGGGTTCGGGATCTTCAAGGGGATGAAGCCGTTTACGGTGGAGGACGAGTTGAAGGCTCATGAGTAGAAAGCGGTATATCGTAGATGCCTACGCTTGGATAGAGTATTTCATCGGAAGCGAGGCCGGTAAGAAGGTGAAGGAGGTCCTAGAGGATGGGAGCTGCGAGGTTTACACCTGCGCGGTAACGGTCGCTGAAATCGTGAGTAAAGTCGCTAGAGAAGGACGAAACCCCGAAGTCGCATACGACATCCTACTACGCAACTCGAACATAATAGACGCCGACCACGAACTATCCAAGGACGCCGGCATCCTACACGCCGAAGTCCGGAAAACAGTGAAGGATTTCGGGTTGGCAGACGCTTATGTCTTAGCCTCTGCTAGAAGATTGAAGGCGAAAATCCTCACCGGAGACCCGCATTTCAGAGGGTTTAAAGAGGCCGTGTCCCTTTAGAGGATCCTTAGCCCTATGCTCTGACTGATAAGTGCTCGGGCTGGAAGGTAATAGTTTTTTGCCGGGACGACTTATCATAGGCTAGCTATGGGTAAGGTTAGCTATCCCTCGGGCTACTACGTTAGGTTTAGTCCTCCAAGCCCTGTGGTGCTCGTGACATGTATATCTAGGGACGGTCGAGCCAACATAATAACCATAGGTATGTACATGCCCATATCCTTCGACCCGCCTCTATTGGCCATAGGGGTTTCACCCAAGAGATACTCTCATAGCTTGATAGAGGAGACTGGAGAGTTCGTAGTCAACGTCCCCGGTAGGGACCTGGTGGACGCCGCCGTGCTCTGCGGAAGCGTTTCAGGCCGCGTGGTCGATAAGTTCAAGGAAGCTAAGCTAACGGCTATACCGGCGTCTAAGGTTAAACCTCCGCTTATAGCGGAGTGCATAGCCCACTTCGAGTGCAGGGTATACGATAAAT
>Ga0180302_10001697_pt1 | contig 10523 bp, 7 predicted proteins | sample GuaBasSediGuay17_FD_121794 | JGI IMG/M metagenome (GOLD analysis project Ga0180302, IMG submission 121794) | Subseafloor sediment microbial communities from Guaymas Basin, Gulf of California, Mexico - Guay17, Core 4571-4, 12-15 cm | ecosystem: Environmental > Aquatic > Marine > Hydrothermal... | reverse complement strand
TTACACAAACCCTTATATCGTAATGTATGGCATGTTTTGTGCCCTTTTAGCTACAGGACTATGGGTTATTGCGGCAACATGGTTTAAAATACCAATGTCAATATCACAAGCCATAGTAGGTGGAGTCATGGGTTTAGGTTTAGGTACACTTGGTCCAGGAGTTATCGATTGGGGTAAAATATCCATTATCTTATTTTCTTGGTATACGCTTCCCTTCTTTAGCGGACTAGTTGCTATAGGAATATACTATTTCATGAGCAAGTATCTGGCTAAAATCTCTATTAATAAGCTTCCCATTATGTCAGTTATCCTATTCGCTATATTCGTATTCACTACAGTATTTCTTCTCTCAGTAAAAACCATGAAGATGAGTGATTTAGTATTTGCCTTAAAATACTCAATAGGATTAGCACTGGCATTATCAGTACCATTCTATATTATATTTAAACATAAAATGCCAAAAACTCTTGAAGGAGCCAACCGTTATACTTACAGAGCATTACTTATAATGGCAGCCGCCACTATGGCTTTTAGCCATGGGGCTAATGATGTAGCTAATTCCGCAGGGCCATTAACTGGTGTACTTATCATAGCGTTTGAACATAGAGTGCCTGCAGTTGTAAGTATACCCATGGAGGTTCTCGCTCTATGTGCTGCGGGTATAGCCATAGGTATTCTTATGTGGGGTTATAAAGTTGTAGAGACTATAGGTGAAAAAATAACGACATTAACAGTTCAAACAGCATTTATTGCACAGTTCTCTGCATCAATAGCTGTACTCATAGTGACGAGGCTAGGTCTGCCTGTCTCAACAACTGTCGCTATAGTTGGCGCAGTAGCTGGTATAGGATTCGCTAAAGGTGTAAAAAATGTTAACATAAAACTATTAATGAAAATAATTACTGTATGGACTGCAGCAGTACCTGTTGTTGCATTAATGTCAGCAATTTTCTTAAGGATAATATTATACTTTATGCCACCAATATTCTAATTAAAGCTAGTTAATGTAAATAGTATTTTAATGATAAATTACATTTTCCTTATTGCTATAGCTCTTATATAGTCAGCTGCATCTTCACAAGCATCAGCAACCTCTTCTAGAGCATGATTAAAGTCGTCAAGTAGTACTACTAAGCCTATTGGAGTTATCTTGTTAGAGTACTTCATTAACATTCTTCTATTATTTATATCTGCTTCATCTGCCTTTTCTTCCAATTCCTCTACCTTCTCTGCTAAGTCACTTGCTCTTTTATAGTCCTCTTCAAAGAGCGCCCTTGCTGCTAGACATAGCATATCTGCCGTCTCAATATCAAGTCTTATTAATGTTTCAAATCCTTCTCTGAGCTCTGCAGGCACCTCAAGATAAGGTATTATTGTGAGTATTCTTACAGCCTCCTTTATCCAGTCTGGTATTGCATCAAGTCTCTTTATGAGGTGAAATAGATCCTCTCTTTCCTCGGGAGGTATTGTTGTTGATGCTGATTCTAGCAAGTCCACTATTTCTCTTCTTATTATATCAGCATCCTTCTCCTTCTTCATACACTCTGTGAAAATGGTCATTGCCTCTCCGGTTCTCATGGTACTTAGTAAATTAACTCCACGTCCAAAGTTTTCTATAGTTTCATGTAGCTTCTCCAAATATTCGTAAATAAGATTTTTTATTTTCTCATATATTTCATTACTCTTTGATGACATGATTTCACCCTTAAACTTGGTTATCTGATGAGACTAAGGTTATTGACCTTATTACATGGGGTATGCTTCTAATTGAGGTTACTACTTTATCTAATTCTCTTAGCGAGGATACTTCAACTCTTACAACGATATCATACTCTCCATAGACTACCTTTACTTCACTTACGCCATTTAATTGTTTTATTCTCTTAGCTACTTCGTACTCTTTTCCTATATCAGCTAATAGTAGTATGTATGCAACGATTTTCTCCACGAAAAACACCTACCCTTAGTAAAGTAAGCTTATATCTACTTAAACTATACTATTCATCAAACCATTCTTTTACTAAACTATATCTTCATTTTACTAATAGAGAATTAACTTTTGCTCTTTATGGAGACTTTAAAGCTGGTATTGTCATGAGCATTACTTGAGAGGCAAAATTCAGATACCAATTTACCACAACTTAGATAACTAGTAGTACATTTAACAGTGAGATAGGTAGAGTAACTTAACAGCTAAATTAAAGATGTCTATGTAGCCCTCAGGGTAACTAGTATGCCAATAACGTATGCCAGTAAAGTATACGATGACAGTAAAATACTAGCAATGTTAAGACCATATGTTGCTGAATGGTTTAAGAGAGAGTATAGTACGTTTACTCCTCCACAGAGAATGGCTATACCAGTGATAAAGGAGAAACAAAACGTTTTAATATCCTCACCTACAGGGACAGGTAAGACACTTGCTGTCTTTCTTGCATTACTTGATGAACTCTACTATCTCTATGAGAAAGGTGAACTAGAGGATCAGATATACATAGTTTATGTTAGTCCTCTTCGCGCACTAAACAATGATATGCGTAGAAATTTGATCCAACCAATAGAGGGTATAACTAGAGTGGCACAAGAATTAGGTTATGATATTCCCGCATTAAAGGTGGCAGTTAGAACTAGCGATACAACGCCCTATGAAAAACAGAAAATGACAAAGAATCCACCCCATATACTTATAACTACTCCTGAAAGTTTAGCAATATCTCTAGTTGCTCCTAAGTTTAGGGAGAGGTTAAAAACTGCACAATGGATAGTTGTTGATGAAATTCATGAACTATGCGGTAGTAAGAGAGGAGTAGATCTAAGTCTCAGTATCGAGAGATTAGAGAACCTTACAGGCAAACCCTTGGTAAGAATAGGCCTAAGTGCTACAATAGCTCCCTTAGAGGAAGTGGCTAAGTATTTAGTAGGATTTAACGATAATGGTGAACCAAGAAATTGTAAAATAGTTGATGCACGTTTTGCTAAACCTTTCGACATTAGGGTTGTCTGTCCAGTAGTCGACTTAGTACATGCTAGTGCTGAAGAAATAAATGAAGCAATATACTCTACACTTACAGACCTTATTAGAAAGTATAGGACAACACTAGTATTTACTAATACGAGAAGTGCTACAGAAAGAGTGGTCTATAAACTGAGAAAGATTTTTGAATCAAATGGAGTAATCGATGCTGACCAAATAGAAGCACACCATAGCAGTTTGAGTAGAGATATAAGGTTAAATGTTGAAGAGAGGTTGAAAAAAGGTCGATTGAAATGTGTTGTTTGTGTTTCACCTGAGAGTGAAGTATTAACATTAAATGGATGGAAGAAGATAAGTGATATGACATTAAATGACAATATACTATATTTAGACTTTAATGATTTTAAACTTAAACCTGGAAGTTTTCAATCTATATTCATAAATAATTATTACGGTAAAGGTTACCTCATAGAAACCAAGCTAGGATTCAATATAAAGTGTACGCCCGACCATAAGTTCTTGGTGTTAAGGAATTCTAAATTGCTCTGGGAGACCGCGGAAGGGCTAAAGGAGGGAGATATGATAGCTGTCATAAGGAAAGCGGATATCAATCAATCTCAGAATATTGATATGCTTAACTTTTTGCCTGAAGATTCATACATAGAGTTACAGGAGGAAGCCCTAAAAAGACTTAGAAAGAGCATATACGAGAAATATGGAAGTATAAAAGAGTTAGCTAATAGAATAAAGGTAAATCCAAGTACACTTGTGAGTTATCTTGTAGGGCGGTACCCATTTAGGTATGATTGTTTAAAGAAAGTATTAAAAGCTTTAAGTAATATTAAACTAAGTGTACATGACATAAAGTTCATAAGAACAAATAAGCGAAAACACAAGATCAAGCCGTTCGTATTTGATAAATATCTAGCGAGGTTTCTTGGTTTTTGGATTGCTGAGGGCTCATGGTACAACAATGGAATTAGGATATTTTCTTCAGACCTTAAATTACTAAACAAATATAAAGATCTAGCACTTAAAATCTGGGGAATAGAGCCTAAGCTTATGAGAATATCCTCGGGCATTTACGGCTATAGCATCCCATCAAAACTTTTGCTCAAAACGTTCAAGAACATCATAAAGATCTCTAGAAGAAAGTCAAAAGAAGGGGAACTGCCTGATTTCATCTATAAACTTAGTAAGGAGTCTATTTCACAATTTCTATCAGGATATTTTGATGGAAATGGGTACATAGAGGTTAAGAACGGCAGGGTATATAGTGCTGGTTTCGTCACTTTTAATGAAAAGTATGCTCGAGTATTACAAAAACTTCTTTTACAGCTTGGTATAGTTTCTTCATTAAGGAAAAGAAAATACGATGAGAGAATAAGTTTCCGGGGAAGAATATTAAGGAATCAAGGTACATGTTATACTGTTGCTATTCTTGGCGGAGAATATTTGAGGGAATTCAGAGAGATAATAGATCCATGGAGAGAGAACTTAAAGAGGATAAAAGAGTTAAAAGGACAAGGTTACTCAAATAGGGATGTAGTACCAGGTATTTCCATGTTACTAAAGGAAATAAGAGAACATCTTGACCTAACCATAGGACAGGTATATAATGCCACATCCTATAATTCATATAAAGTTGAGCAAGGTCTAAGGAATATTAGTCGTAGGAATCTCATAAAATTATTAGAGTTTTATGAAAAACAAGCAAAAATAAAGAATAGAAGAGACATATTAAATGAAATACTGTTCCTTAAAGCATTAGCTCTAGGTGATATATTCTTTGACACCATAACCTGTAAAAAAGCCATAAGATTAGATAGAATATGTAGCTTAGTTAATGTGACAGAAGAGAATTATGTTATAAATGGATTCATATGTAAAAATAGTTCAACCAGCCTTGAGCTCGGAATTGATATAGGATATATTGACTTGGTTGTTTTACTTAGTAGTCCTAAAAGTGTTAGCCGTTTACTTCAAAGAGTCGGTAGAAGCGGACATAGACTCCATAGAGTTAGTCTTGGAAGACTTGTTGTGGTTGATAGAGACGACCTTGTTGAATGTACGGTTCTAGCTAAGGCAGCTATGGAAAGGAAGATAGATCGTGTAAAAATACCAAAGAATGCGCTTGACGTTTTAGCACAGCACATTGTTGCTATGGCTCTTGAAAGGAAATGGAGGATAGATGAGGCTTATAAGCTTGTTAGGAGAAGCTATTGTTACCATGAATTAGAATATGATGATTTCATTAGTGTTTTAAGATACCTTGCTGGAAGGTATGGTGAACTTGAGCCTCTAAAGGTCTATGCCAAGATATGGTTTGATGAGGAGGAGGGTGTTTTTGGCAGAAAACGTAGAGGCAAAGTTAGGATGATATACTATATGAATTCTGGGACAATACCTGATGAGGCTAAAATAAAGGTTTTCACTGAGGACGGAATGTATATTGGTGAACTAGATGAACAATTTTACCAAATCTTAACACCGGGTGACATTTTTGTCTTAGGTGGAAGAACCTATGAATTCCTTTACGGCTATGGCTCTTACGCCATTGTAAAACCAGTTAAAGGTGTAAGACCCACTGTACCCTCATGGATTAGTGAAATGCTACCATTAGCCTACGACTCAGCTTTACTCATAGGCAAGTTTAGAAGGGATACTGCTAAAAAAGTACTAAATGAGAGTAAAGAAAGTGTTATAAAATGGCTTATTCAAGAGTACAAGCTTGAACCTCATGCTGCTGAGAATATTTACCAATACTTTTATGAACAACTCATGTTCATGGACGGGATAGTGCCGTCGGATAAAACGATTATTATTGAGCTATTTGAAGAACATGATAGACTTAATCTAATATTCCATACACTATTTGGTAGGAGAACAAATGATGCATTAAGCAGAGCTTACGCTTACATATTATCAAGACTGAAAGGGGTTAATGTACGCATTACTGTTACTGACAATGGTTTTATGTTATCAATACCTAAGATCCCATTGTGTTCAAATGAAATTAAAAGCCTTCTAGAGAAGGTGAAATCCAATAATATTGAAGGAATACTAAAAGAGGCACTCAAGTATACAGAGCTATTAAAGCGTAGATTTAGACATTGTGCAGTAAGGTCATTCATGCTTTTACGGAGATACATGGATAGAGAGAAAAGCGTTCATAAACTCCAATTAAGTGCTGAAAACTTACTTAGAGTGGTTATGGATTTAGATGGATTTCCTATACTCAAGGAGGCATATAGAGAAATCTTAGAGGACTTTATGGATTTAGAGCATGCCAAGGAGATTCTCTCTAAAATAGAGAGAAATGAAATAAACGTAATAATTATAGGACCTAATAGTGTACCTAGTCCTTTTGCTCATATCATGGTTGTCCAAGGATATAGTGACATAGTGTTAATGGAAGATAGAAGACGATTACTACAGAAACTTCATGAGCGTGTTATAGAATACCTTAAGTACAAATCTAAATTTACACCAGCTCCATTAGAGGATGGTGTATAGCTATTTTATCTTCCTGAATATAAGTTTATGTAATATTTTCCGTGACCCCCTTAGAGTTATGAAAGAAAACTCTTTATAACTAGTTCACTTATAAACCACAAGCAATGAGGAAATATCTAAAAAATGTCTACGTCTTATTAGCCTCATGGATTATATTCTCTTTTACCTACTCTATAGTAGACCCATACATTCAACTATATTTCACTGAGCTAGGAGGCTCTCCTACACTTATAGGTATAGTTTTCTCATTAACTCCTCTCACTGCATCAATTTTCTACATTATGGGTAGTTATATAGCTGATAATTATGGCAGAAGGTGGCTTGTTACACGAATATCATTCCTTATAGCTATTGTCTGCTTAGGTTATGCTCTAAGTCCTTCATGGCATTTTCTATTACTATTCTTAATATTAGAGGGAGTTGCCGGCGTATATAGACCTGCCTTGTGGGCATTGTATGCTGATAGTTTACCTCAACATAGACTAGCTAGCGGTTTCCTTTTGGCTAACGTTATGCCTAGATTGGCTGCTATACCCTCACCTTATATTGGTGGTAGACTTGCAGACGTGTACCACATAATGGGGTACAGATATGGATTCTTAATAGCCGCTATTGTAGCTTTTACTATTGCAGCAGTAAGAATAAGATACCTTAAAGAAACACATAAAGTTGAAGCTAAGAAATGGAGTGATATTCCATGGCGTAGAGTATTTAAAGAAAGTTGGAAAGAGATAGCTTACACCTTGAGAGGGTTACCTAAACAGTTAATGGTAATATTTGTGTCTGCAATTATATTTAATATGTCATCCTACATGTATGCCACATATAGGGTAATAGTAGCTGTAAAATTTATGGGGTACACTAAGAGTGTTATTGGATCTATCCTTTCATGTGCATTAATGGTGTTGGCTATATGGACTTTAATTATAGTTAAATACCGTATACTTGATCGAGTACCAAAGGTAAAAGCGATGGTTGCAATCATGTTTATTTACAGTATACTTTACTTAATTTACACATATGGCGAGTTATGGTCTATACTCACTGCGTTCGTCCTATCAGCAGTTTTTGGTACTACATGGGCATCCCTCTATAACTCATATCTGATGGAGACTACACCTTTAGAACTTAGAGCAAGAATACAGGCCTTAAGAATGATTGTAAGAGCTATAGCAACGGTTCTTGGTGGTGCACTTGCCAGCTTTCTCTACTTCCTGTATCCCAATTACCCACTCGTAATATTCTATGCTAGTAGTGTTCTAGGCTTTTCCTCAATATCATTAGTACTCGCATACTGGTATAGGAAGAAATATAAAATACATCCACTACCTCAATAGTTCAATACTATTAATTTTATCTAAGAATTCTAGTATTCTATTATAACTACCTTCAATTCTATATATTAGTTTACATAAGGCACATACATCTGTTGAAGACGGCATACCACAGATACTACACTTTTTGATTTCCCCTAAAGTAACGTCTTTTAGATTAACGGCTTCACCCTTGAAGAATTTCCTTAAAAACTGTATTTTTATACCTGGATGTCTTGTTTCAAGCATGTTGAAAAAGCTCTTAATTTCCACTTCTATACTCTCTTGAGGTCTATAAGGGCATTCACCATGATATATGGGAAGATTATTTACTAAAGCATAGACCAAACTTTCTCTTTCAGATACTTCAACTAGAGGTTTAATTCTTGCAGGCATTAAGCCTGCTATTGCTTCAAGTTTAGGTTTGAGCTTTACAAGTTGACCATAGTTACCTAGAATAAATTCCTTTAGTATGTATGCTATCATATCATCCATTGTATGTCCTGTGGCTATACTGTTTGCCTTGAGGTTTAATGCGATAGTGTTTAAAACATATCTTTTGATCAAGCCGCATACTGAGCATGTAGGTCTTTTACTAAGCTTACTTAATTCTGGCACTTTAAAGCCTAAACTTTCTTTTAAATCCACAATAACATGTTCTATATTTAATAGTTTAAATAACTCTTTTACTTTTTGCTTACTCTTCTCAGAATATTCACCTAAACCTAAATCTATGTATATTCCGTAAAGTTCTATATTTAGTGTAGAAGATAGTAATGATAAAATATGAAGCAATGTCGTACTATCTTTACCACCGGATACGGCAACTAAAATTCTATCTCCCTTGCTTATCATTTTATATCTTTTGATACTCTTTAGTACCTTTTTTACCATGAATTCATTAAAGTGTACCTGACATAAGGATAGTCTTGCATAAGGAAGTCTAATAATGGCTTTTTTCTGACAAAACTTGCAAATCATCATTTATACTATCCACCTGAAAAAACTGTAAATACTGTTATCTCGTCACCTTCATTAATAGTATCGTACTCAGATAATACTTTATTATCTTTCGTTACAACAACATCTTCAACAGTGTATCCTAGTATTCTTATAAGCTCATGAACTTTAATATTCCGTTTATCAGGTACACTCACCTCCTTAACTATTCCCTTAGGAATTATCTTTACCCTAAATGTCACCATAATTCATCATACCTTGTATAATTATAGTCTCCATTTTTACTATTGGTTCTTAGCTGAAACTTTATTAATAGTTTAACTTTATATCTCTTGATGGAGATGGTACCGGAATGCCATTAATTAAAGAGGTAAAAAGTAAAGAGCATATTGGCTTAGAGGTTGAACTTAAAGGATGGGTATATAGGAAAATGACTGTTGGAGGCAAAATATTCATTGTATTAAGGGATTCTAGTGATATAATACAATGTGTAATTGACGAGTCAAAGGTCGATCATGATACATGGAGTAAAGCCAAGAAGGTAACAAGAGAAAGTAGCTGTATTATTAGAGGTATAATTAAAGCTGACCTAAGAGCTCCAGGAGGCTATGAACTACAGGTTACACAACTTAATATCGTTGGATTATCAGATTGGTTCCCTATTAGAGGTAATGAAGGGGTTGACTTTTTACTTGATCATAGACATCTATGGATTAGATCTAGGAAGCTACAGGCGATAATGAAGATTAAACATACTATACTGGAGGCTGGTAGAGAATACTTTAATAAGAATGGTTGGTGGGAGGTTACGCCACCAATACTAACAGGCTCAGCTTGTGAGAGTGGAGCAACACAGTTTGAAGTGAATTACTTTGGTCAAAAAGCGTATCTTAGTCAGAGTGCCCAATTATATCTTGAAGCATTAATTTTTACTCTGGATAAGGTTTGGAGTCTTACACCATCATTTAGAGCTGAAAAATCACGAACAAGGAGGCATTTAGCAGAGTATTGGCATTTAGAGGCTGAGGCAGCATGGTACAGTATGGAGGATATGATGAGAGTTGTCGAAGAATTGGTATACTACATGGTAGATAAGGTGTTATGTAATAGAATGGATGAATTAAGGTTTCTTAAAAGAGATACTCGAATACTAGAAAATGCTAAACCACCGTACCCTAGGATAACATATGATGAGGCTATAGAGATACTTCAGAATAAAGGTGTAAACATAAAGTGGGGTGACGACCTAGGAGCTGACGAAGAGAGAGTGCTAACAGAGGAATTTGAATCACCATTCTTCATAACGCACTTCCCTAAAGAGATTAAAGCATTCTACATGAAGTTAGACCCGAACAATCCTCGAGTCGTACTAGGATTTGATTTACTAGCCCCCGAGGGTTACGGTGAAATAGTAGGTGGTAGTGTAAGAGAAGACTCCTACGATATATTATTGAAGAGGATATTAGAGGTAGGATTGAACCCTAAGGAGTACAAATGGTATCTTGACCTAAGGAAATATGGTACCGTTCCTCACTCAGGTTTCGGCTTAGGCATTGAAAGAACTGTAATGTGGATTGCAGGTTTAGACCACATTAGAGATGCCATTCCCTTCCCGAGATTTAGAGAAAGATTATATCCCTAATAGGAAAAATTAATTTATTCCTCTATTTAGCATAAACAAAGCAATACTACTTTACATTACATAGCATAGACTATTACCATGGATATTCGAGTATTACAGTCATGTCAGATACCACGAT
>Ga0180302_10001696_pt1 | contig 10525 bp, 9 predicted proteins | sample GuaBasSediGuay17_FD_121794 | JGI IMG/M metagenome (GOLD analysis project Ga0180302, IMG submission 121794) | Subseafloor sediment microbial communities from Guaymas Basin, Gulf of California, Mexico - Guay17, Core 4571-4, 12-15 cm | ecosystem: Environmental > Aquatic > Marine > Hydrothermal... | reverse complement strand
GAAGAGATATGAAGTGATTATTAATGGAAAGATTATTAAAGTAATGTATCCATTAAAAGGAATTCAATGGAAAGATATGGATACAATTGATAGTTTAGTAAGATACGTTAGAGAGCTAATAAAAACAAAGCTGCTCATTCTTCGTCTTTCTGCAGCTAAATACTCAGAATTAATGAAAATGCTTCAACTAGTTCCAAGTGAGATAGACATCATAGAGCTCGATTTCTCTACTCCTTTCTTAATTTCAGATGAAAAGCGCAACTTTGATCGACTTCTTTATGAAATAGTTCATGATGCCACATCAATGAGTTCTAAACCAGTAGCTGTAAGATTGCCCTTTTCAATTCCGAGAATACAAGAACTCCTAGGACAACTAGCTATGCTCAATATAGCGTTCATATCTGTATCAAGCACTTATCTTTGCTACAAAAGTTCATACATTAACGGAAAGTTAGCGATCTTAAAGACCCTATGCAAAGACTCATCGCTTAATGATTTGGTTCTATCCTTAACCAGGCCATGGGTCATTAAGGGAGTCAATGTAGTTTTATCTATAGAAACACTAGACGAACATTTTATCATGAAAGCTTTAGACATGGGAATAAAACTTTTTGAATTGGGTCTTTCAACGTTTATGTTAGACCTGCCCAGTTTGTTAGCTAGGATTAAAAAACTTAAACCAAAAGAAGTTATCGAAGTTTCAGAAGAGCCAATAAGAGGTTCTATGACTATCATAGTTAGCGAGTCATGCGATACTTGTAATGGCAATTATTTATGTGTTAAAACGTGCCCTGAGAAAGCGTTAAAAATCGGTAAAAGAGGAATTCCTGAGTCCTTAAAGCCCTGTAGTGGCTGTAATCTTTGTGTTACACTCTGTCCTAAAAATGCAATTGAACTGGCTTTAGAACTAAAGATTGACTAACGTAGTGTTACAAAGTAATTGCCAAAATCGCGTTCACTAACTCCTAAGAAGTGCATTGCCAATTTCTTCATTATATTCCGTAACTCACTCATCATGTAAGGCGGAGCTACATTCAATTGTTGACATGAGACTTTCCATGATTTAGCTTGAAGAACCCTAGTTATTAGTATTAATTCCTCTATTTCAGAAAGCCTAGGTCTATCATCAGCAGCTCTGTAGAAGTATGTCTTTGCTAACTCTGTTACAACATCCATACAATTCTCAACGGTCATTTGACCCCAAGCGTATGAAACTACTCTTCCAATTTGAACATCTGTAAGGTTTGGTTTACACTTATCAATTACTGCATCCTTAACGCTAGTTAATAACATGCGAGCAATATATATATCCAAATCATGGTATGGCTCATGAAGAGAGTTTATTAATTTCAGCCTGAATTCTCTGTTAGCGCGTCTTATGTACTTCATTGCTCTTTCATTCAAAGGCTTCACTACTATAACTGTATATTCACCACTGACAGGGTTCCTATCAGGACTTATATGTATCGGTATGTAGTTGTTCTTCAACCAGAATTTAAGTAGTTCTCTGTTTACTCCAAATCCAGCTCCAACCCAGTCGTACCCTATTTTAGTTGCCTCCTCTTCTATTCTTTTAAGTGCATATGAACCCAATCCTCTTCTCATAACGCTTGGGTGCGTAGCAATTCTAACAATTCTCCATCCAATCAGCTCTCCGAACTCTAATATTCTATAATGTTTAATGTAACGGTCTGGTATAATGTTACCAGCTATCCAAGCTCCCTTAGCTAATTCTATAGCCATCTTCTTAGGTATATCTCCTTCTTCAGCTAACTCAATAGAAGTAACTATTTTTCCTGTAGGTAATTTGAGAGCTCTAACTGTATGATGTGGAGCATCCATCATCATTCCTAAATCATTACTGTTATTCCTATAATGCGCCATTACGTAAATTCCAATGAACTGTCTTAGTTCTTCATCTCTTTTTAGGAAGAATTCTTCAAGCTCTGGTATGTAGTATTCAACTTCCATCTTCTCTACAAACTCTAAGTCTTTTTCATCTAATGGGGCGGGCTCTGCATCTAATAGTAAAGTATCAAACAACCATTTTTCAATAGGATCATTACTAGCATACCTTATTGGCTCCTCCATTTCGTATTCAATAACCATAGTACTTGGATCCCTTCTGAGTAACCCTAAAAACCTAACAGAGAACCCTCTCCCTGCTCCTTCGTACCCGTGTACGGTTGAAGAGAAAACAGCTTTAGAGAATCTTTTATGTATAGCATATAACATTGGAACTTGAAGTCCTGCTGCTTCATCAACAGCTATTATGTCAGCATTTCTTCTTACGCTTTCAAGAGGAGTTAAATAAGTTATTTCAATTCCCTTAGTTCTTATCCCGACAATCATTTCGTTTCTCTCTTCAACTTCGACATTATACTTTAAAGTTCTAAGAGTCTTTATAGCTAATTGAAAGAGAGATTGAACATTAGCCTCATTAGGAGCTGTGACAATTATTCTGGCTCTTCCCTTAGCTCTTCTTAATTTATGAGCTAATGTAGCAATTCCAATTCCAACAGCACAGGATTTACCTCTGCCTCTATCAGCTGTTATCACTATGGAGAGTCTCTCCCCCTTCTCAAGCTTAGCATAAAGTCCTTCAAGTATTCGAAGTACATTAACTTGGTCTTGAGTTAAAGCAAGTTCATATACTTTTTTGGGGAACTTGGTTTTCTCAGGAATAACTATAGTTCTTCCTTTAAAACGTCTTACCTCCTTGAATACTTTAGGGGATTTGATCATCTTGTCATCATCTACATCATAAATCATTATTCCATCATGTTCCATTAGTTTTTTAATGAAGCGCTTGACGAATATGTGCCTAAGAGACTCAACGCCATGCTTGTGAGTTAATAGTAATTCCTGAAATCGAGTTACCACATTTTCCCATTCATTTAAGGGGGGAGTTAGAAATACTAAGATACCTCCTCCCTTAACCACCCCCACGAGTTTTCCTAAATCATTAGGTTCTAAATTGTTGATCAAGTCCAATACCGCTAGGTCATAGGTGGCTCCCATAGCTCTAACACTTTCATGATATGGTATAAAGTCTATAGTGAAATATCTATGCATTTTTCTAAGAGCCTTGTCAAAGAGCTCTCTTCTCTTAACTCCATCACTGTAAAAGGCATGGTATGCATAAAGTACATTTAACAACTTTTCAGGAGAGACTTCCTCAACGTAGGTCTTTAGTACTTGTGATGTAGTATCAATGAGACTCTCATCTTGAGACCCTGATAATACTATGAGTCTTCTATGGTTACTTAGTACTCCCTGCTTTATGCACAACCTTAGCAGTCGATCGACTTCCTTAGACAGAGGCATCCTTCATCCCTACAACTTAACTGGAGAGAGAGTTCCACAGATAGGTTAATGCACTCACTTAAAAACCTGCTGTGATAATGTCTTTAGGCTTCATATATTCACGTAGCATAACTGTGGCATAGAGACCTTTGGTAAGAGTAAACTCAAATGTTATCTTCTTAGCTCCAGTATTAAGCTCGTCATCGTAAACTTTTGAAACTGTCAAGTTCTCGGGACAAAAGCAAGCAATACGATAAGTGCCTTTACTTGCAACTTCTGGCATATGTTTGGATCTAAATATGTCTAAGGATATACCTTCCTCTCTCATTACTTCACGCTCTATATCTCCCTGTATACCCTCCTGAATAACAGTTCCATAACCTAGAACATTTAAAACTAAGACCATATTTCCCTTGAGTATCTGTTCATTTAAGAAATCTAGATTACGCTCATTAGCTACAATGATTCCACCCAACCCTCCATTCTTAGTCCTCACAGCTACCAAGTCACCTATAACTGCCTTACTTATAGGAACTCCTTTCTTTATCCTTCTACTAAGGCACTTGTTGAACAAGAATGATTGATAGGCACTAATGAATAATCTTCTAACATTCCTTGGAAGTTTTCGTAAAGCCCCGATGTAGTCCTTTTCTCGCTTTGACAGATGCCTTAGAACAGTTCGCTCGTGACTTAACGCTCTTGGGAATTTCTGAAGTGCACCTTTATAATCTCTAGTATCCCTTATGTACCTCCGGAGCTTTGCAACTTCAGGTTTTTCATTCGGATAAGAGTGGGCTAAGAGTTCCATTACTGCGTCTTCAAACTTTCCTTGTAAGATGTACTTTCCAATGATGTGGGTATTAGGTCTTATAGTCCCAAAACGTTGGTATCCGTAAAATGCTGGTACACCACTTTCCATTATTTCTCGCGTTATAGAATGCACTCTATCAAGAATCTCATCTTCATCGAGAAATATGCTTCGGATTACTAAAATAAAATGATTTCCATATAACATCCCCGGAACTATACCGAAGGGCATTCGAACACAATGGCGTATCTCAATATTACCATACCTATCCCTAAAACCTTCAAGAAGTCTTGGATCTACACGAAAGGCCGAAACTAGCTGAGCTGTTACAGCTCTTGAATCTTTGAGACCGGCTACACTAAATAAACTATACTTTAAGCCTAGTGACTTCGCAATAATTTTAATCGCTGTTATAGTATCAAGATTCCTCTTTTCTAATACGAACCAAGTATAGTCTCCCTGGAGGGCTCCGCATAACGGAGCTTTCTCTTTCCCTCCAGTAAGTGAGGTATGTACTCTTTTTCCATCTTTACTTATTTCCTCAACAATAAAGTCTTCTAATCTCTGCCTTATCCTCCCTCCTATTCCAGGTGTTTTACTAATGTATACCTCCATTCCTAAGATTCTGTCAAGCTCAGGAACATCATGCATCGATATCACGTTAATGATCAGAGAAAGCTTTTAATACTACTTATTTCTTAATATTAAAAGGGAGGCGGGGGAAAACAAGCGCGTCAGCGCTTTATAGTTTAATTTACTTTCACCACCCAGCATACAGAACATCCAAAACCTAAACCCTAAGACAGTATAACTTTGAGCTAGCTACCACTTTGTTTTTTACTCTCACAGAACCCAATTTTTGTCCCCAAACGCCTCCTCAGCTACCTTAAAAGTTTTAATTTTCCAGTAATTTTGTCTACTTTCTCTGAAGGTGCTGGACCTATAGCAATAGCTGTTTTCGTTCCTGGTGGTATCTCTGTAAGTCCCATATCTTCAATTAATGAAGCTGGAAGACCTGATTCAATAGCCTTCCTATATAACTCAATTAGTTCTTCTTCACTTTTCACCTGCAGCACTATTTTCTTCTGTCCAGAGGCAAGCCAAATGTTAAACCACTCACTCTTCTCCTTCAATGCCTTGAGTGCTGCTGATAAAGAGGCATGAGCTGCTTGAGCCGCTATTTTCCCTCTACTCATTTTAAAATCTACTCTAATTACTATTACCTGCTTATAGTCCATATGATCGACTTTTAAAGTTTGTAGCCTATTTGTCTAAGGAACTTACGCCTAGCTTTAACTTTATCATCTGTTTCCACACCAACAGGTTTAAACCCGTCAACTATTCCAATGAGCCCTCTGCCTTGATTTGTTTCTACAATAAGTGCCTGAACTGGATTTGCAGTTGCACAATACAACGTCACTACTTCACTAACGTTCTTAAGTGCATTTAGAACGTTTATAGGCCATGCATTCTTCAAATATACAACGAAAACATGTCCTGCGCCTATTTTCAGTGCTGTTTTTGTGGCTAATTCTTTGAGCTCATTATCATTACCTTCCACTCTTACTAATCTATCTCCAGAAGCTTCACAAAAGGCTAGACCAAATTTTATGCTAGGAACACCAGTTATTAGAGCCTCATAAATGTCCTCTGTTGTCTTTATAAAGTGTGCCTGTCCAATTATTACGTTAGTATCCTTGGGAACTTCAATATCGATAACTTCTATTTTGACGCTCATTTTACCACCTTCTAATTCTAGATAAACAATAGACTTATAGGTTTCTGCCCTATTAACTAGGCAGATATGAGCAATCCAGAAGCGATTTGTGACCACGTAAGGTGTAATAGACAAGCAGTGATATCAGTAACATATGAAGGCAGAGTAGTTCACCTTTGTAAGAGTCACTTTAATGAGCTACAAAGGGCACTTCGTTCACTAGCACTAAAATATGGCTCATCTAGTATTGAACAAGTATTAGTCAAAACTAGAGCTGGTAAGATAAGGATAGAAACACGACGAAGAGATTGTAAGGATAAAAGGAGATAACCGAAACTATAAGATTTAATAAAAAGTCTAAAGTTCAGAATTACTCTCTGAAACTTCTCTAGAGAACAAGAGAAGCGAGCGCATTTTTCTGTACAGCTCTTTATCTATTTTACCCTCTCTGTATAAGGATTCTAGTCTGGTTACCTTCTCTTTAAATTCTTTTTCACTAGATAGCAAAGTCTGAAGCGCAACTCTCCTGACATGCTCTTCTATTCTTGAACTCGTGCTCTTTAATTCCTCTTGCAGTCTAGATAACGTCTCGCTTGACTCACTAATAGTGTTTCTTAGTTCTTCACTGAGAGATAAAGCCTCTTTCTCATCAACTAATCCTATTTTAGCCTTGATACTGACTTCCTTTAACCTTTCTTGGCAGTACTCTATTAACCCTTGAAGTTCTGCTATTCTACCTTGAATTTCTCTTTTTAAGTCATGCCAAAGTTCCAGAGCTCTGATGACATTGCTGTGATACTCACTCCACATAGTATCAAGTACATTTAACCTTTCATCAAATTCTTTAATTCTATTAAACAACTCACTCATGATACCATTCCTCATAACAACCTCTCGAGTTTCTTTATCTTTGACTCGATTTCGCTTCGCACTCTTTCATATGTTTCCCTATCTATTTCTCCTCTTTCAAAGAGCTGATCTAACTTAGCCAAAGATAGCTTTAATTTGCTTATTTCAGCTCTCGCACTAGCGACTATTATCCTCTTTAGATGGGAGTCAGTTGCTTCTTCTATCTTTTCTAGATAATTAACTAATTTGCTTCTCTCATCTTCTAATTTACTAACCTTATCTTCTAGCTCTTTAGTTTCTCTTTCATAATATTCATCAGAGATCAATCCCATTTCTTTCCAAACCTCAAGCTCTTTTTTCTCGTTCATGAGACTCTGTATCACTTGATCTATGCTAGATAGTCTTTTAAGTACATCCTCACGGGTTTCAGCCCACCTCTTTAGTAACTCTTTTGTAGCGCTTTCATAACTAGCCCAATGAGAATTTAGTTTCATTAGATCCCTCTCTATTGATGCAAGTTTACTGAATATGTCCTCAACTGGAGAGATAGCTTCAGTAACTATAGGCGCAGTTTCGCTAACCTCTTCCACAACCTCTTCCTTCTTGGATATTTCCTCTGCTTTCTTAGCCCTCATCGCCCTGATGTATACAGGACATGTGGTATAATCTGAAACACAAGGGAGTAATGCGGGATTAACTTCAGACTCTGTGAATTTACACATGAATTTATTACCAACACGGTAAAGACCTGGACAGTAAGTTACACCCATGCTATCACTTCTCAATTGCTATTCAGTAAAAACTAAATTTCAGTATATTAATATATACGTGAGGTCTTCGAAGGTGTAACTTAATGATAATTCCAAGTCGTATCGGTTACATAAGCCTTAGAGAAGCTCTTAAAGATTTTTTAAAGGAGCAAGGACTTACTATAAACGACGTTCTTGACGCTATGGATGAAACTCCAGAATTACTGGAAAAAAGTATAATGAAACGGGTCAACATATCATGGAAAGATTTGAGAGGGCTAGAGAGTAATTACACTACTAGACAGCTAAACTTGTTAGTTTTTGTAATACAAGTCTTCTACTTAGCTAATGTTAGTGGAATGTATAAGAATAGATTAATTGTTCCTCTTCGCGATGAAGTAGTTGGTCCTGATGGTAAAGTTACTAGAGAAGGCTTAATTAAAATCATAAAGAGCTTAGGCATGAGACCAAGATTTGTTGATATATCCATTTAGTTTAACACTTACTAGCTATTAACCTACCTGACCAATCATTCGCTTCAATCTCTTAGCTATCTCTTCATACGCCTTGATATCTGTTTTAGTTAAACTTGGAGGCACTCTCTCCATGGCTGCTCTAAAATGTCTCATCTTAACTTTAGTTGGTCTTCCTACCTCCCTAAGAGCTGTCATAGCAGCTTCTCTACAAACAGCAGCTATATCAGCACCAGTATAACCTTCCGTCTCCTTAGCTAACTCCTCTAAAGACACATCCTCATCAAGAGGCATTCTTCTCGTGTGTACTTTGAATATTTCCAACCTAGCCTCATAATCAGGTGGAGGTACATATATAACCCTATCAAATCTTCCCGGTCTTAAGAGTGCTGGATCCAGAATGTCCGGTCTGTTAGTAGCAGCTAATACTACGACTCCTTTCAAAAGAACGATTCCATCTAGCTCTGTGAGCAGTTGATTGACTATTCTATCAGTAACTCCACTATCGAACCTAGTTCCTCTCATAGGGACTATAGCATCTATTTCGTCGAAGAATATTATGCATGGGGCTGCTTGTCTAGCTTTTCTAAATATTTCTCTTATAGCTCTTTCTGACTCACCAACCCATTTACTTAGCACTTCAGGTCCTTTAACAGCTATGAAGTTAGCTTCACTCTCAGTAGCTACAGCTTTAGCAAGTAAAGTCTTACCACAACCAGGAGGACCATAAAGCAAAATACCCTTAGGTGGATCGATTCCCATTTCTTCAAAATATTCAGGATGTTTCAATGGCCATTCAACAGCTTCCCTAAGCTGCTGCTTAACATCCTCCAACCCTCCAATATCACTCCAATGAACTTCTGGAACTTCAACCATGACCTCTCTAAGAGCCGAAGGCTGAACGTCTTTTAGAGCTTCCATGAAGTCCTGTTTAGTCACTTTAAGATTCTCCAATATCTCTGGAGGAATTCTCTCACTCTCGAGATCTATTTTCGGCAAAACTCTTCTTAAAGCGTGCATCGCGGCTTCTCTACATAATGCGGCTAGATCAGCTCCAGTAAAACCATGTGTTATCTCAGCTAGTTCGTCTAGATCAACATCTTTAGCTAAAGGCATATTCCTTGTGTGAACTTGTAGTATTTCCTTTCTAGCTCTTTTATCCGGTACTCCTATGACTATTTCTCTATCAAACCTTCCTGGTCTTCTTAGAGCTGGATCAAGTGCATCCGGTCTGTTCGTCGCTCCTATAACTATCACCTGTCCTCTGCTTTGCAGTCCATCCATGAGTGCTAGTAGTTGAGCAACTACTCTCCTCTCAACTTCTCCAGTAACTTCTTCTCTTTTTGGAGCTATAGCATCTATCTCATCAATGAATATTATAGCTGGAGCATTCTCCTGCGCCTCTCTGAAAACCTCTCTTAATCTAGCTTCCGACTCACCATAAAACTTGCTCATTATTTCAGGTCCATTAATGGCTATGAAATGAGCACCGCTTTCGTTGGCTACAGCTTTAGCAAGTAAAGTCTTACCACAACCAGGAGGACCGTGGAGTAAGACACCCTTGGGAGGCTCTATTCCTAATCTTCTGAATAACTCAGGATGTTTTAGAGGGAGTTCTATCATTTCTCTTATCTTCTGTTTAGCTTCTTCTAAGTCACCTATATCCTCATAAGTGACTCTGGGTATTGCAAGCTCAACTTCTCTTATTGGTTGTTCTCTTATCTTAATTTCAGTTATATCATATATTTGAGCAATAGGAGTTGGATTAACACTAACTACAACTAGACTCAGAGCCATGCCAAGGACTGGAACAACAATTGTATCACCGCGTGCTATAGGTCTTCCAATTAACTGCCTTTTAATGTATTCCTTGAATCCTGGATCGAGTCTTATAGGTTCAGTAGGAGCAAGGACTACTCTTATAGCTGGTTTGACGAGTGCTTTCCTTATTGTAACTCTATCACCTATACTGACTCCAGCGTTTTTCCTGAGATAACCATCCATTCTGACTATTCCCCTACTTTCATCCTCTTTGTATGCTGGCCAGGCAATAGCTACTGTTCTTCTATTTCCAATAACTTCAACAACATCGCCAGCATCAACACCAAGCTCTCTCATGGATTTTCTATCAAGTCTTACAATTCCTCTGCCTACGTCTCTATGTTTAGCTTCTGCAACTACTAGTATGATTTCTTTCTTACTCATAACCCAACCCCGAAGTGGTTACAATGTAACTATTCGTTATTCTATTATTAAAAGCTACCTGGCAATTATCTCCACTACATCTCCGTCTTTAAGCAAGAAGTTCCTTCCAACCCTACGGGGATTCTTTCCGAACTCTTCTCTCCATATTTTAGCATACTTGAAGTTTTTATAAAGTTGGCTATGAATGATTTTGGCTATTTCTATTACAGTTGTTCCTTTTTTGACAATTATAGGAGTAGAGGCTACCTCTTTAGTCGAAGGGTTTCTAGTATACACTCTTATTAAATCAAGTATTTTAAGCAGTATGTTTTTAATCTCTTCCTTGATACGGTCAGGTTTGTCAAAAATCAATACAGGAGCGTCTGGAAGTGTGTTCTTTATTCTCTCCAAATAGTGTTTATCATTAACTATATCAATT
>Ga0180302_10001694_pt1 | contig 10531 bp, 10 predicted proteins | sample GuaBasSediGuay17_FD_121794 | JGI IMG/M metagenome (GOLD analysis project Ga0180302, IMG submission 121794) | Subseafloor sediment microbial communities from Guaymas Basin, Gulf of California, Mexico - Guay17, Core 4571-4, 12-15 cm | ecosystem: Environmental > Aquatic > Marine > Hydrothermal... | reverse complement strand
CTCTTTTCCATATGTTTTGAACGAGAAGCTCGAGAACGTGCATGACATCTTCTTCACTACTTATAAAAGCCATCTCTACATCAATGGCTGTCGATTCGTTGAGGTGCCTCCTTGTGTTGTGTTCCTCCGCCCTAAAATACCATGCGATTTCAAATACTCTATCAAGACCGGTTGCCATTAACATTTGCTTGTAAAGCTGGGGAGACTGAGATAGAAAAGCCCTCTTATCAAAGTACTTTATTTCAAAAAGGTTTGTTCCACCTTCAGAACAGCTCGCCACGATTTTAGGGGTATGAACTTCAATGAAACCCTCTTCCCTCAAGAATTCTCTAGCGGTATCGATCACAACATCTCTTATCTTAAAAATGGCCTGCACTTCCGGCTTTCTAAGATCAATGAACCTGTTGTCTAATCTGGTATCAAATTCAACACCAACTTTATCTACAACACCAAGGGGCAAAGGCTTTTCGGAGGTGGAAAGTATCTCGATTTCCTCCGGTATAATCTCATATCCATTTCTTACCTTTTCATTCGCCTTACATTTTCCCACTACGGATACAACCGATTCTCTTGGTAAAGAAACGACCTTCTCAAAGAAGGGGTGCTCCTTTTTAAAAAGGGTAACTTGTAAGGTACCTTTTCTATCCCTGAGTATCAAAAAAGCTATCGAACCAAGATTTCTTATATCCTGTACCCATCCCGCAACCCTAACTTCTTTTCCATCATCCTCTGGCTTTATCTCAGTTGAATAATGGGTTCGATATCTATGCATGCTCTTTAAATATCTGCTAGGGAATTTAGCCTTTTTGAAATGTAACTCAAAACCTCTTTCAAAGCAGACCTGTTATCCCAAGAATTCGCTATACTTACTAGCTCCTCCTTTTCACAACCCTTCAGCTTCTTCACCCACCTCTCTATGTTTGGTATGGCCCTTATCACATTATCAACTATGGTAACATCGGCTGTTCTGGCAGTCCTGGATAGAGGATTAAGATCTATGGCGATCACTACTTTACCCAACTTTCTTAAAGCTTCGCATCTGTCACCATCTTCAAGAGGAACCAGAACCACATCGGCGGAGAATATTCCTTCCGATTCACACAAGGCTCTATCGTGATCCAATCCAGGTATCCTCCTATCTGCATTTTCTCCATATACCTTTTCCGCTCCCTCTTTTCTTAACAAATCGGCAATATCTCTTACCCTCTTTTCACTTCTATGGAAAAGGTTAACTTCAATTTTGGCGGGTATGGCTTTGGAGAGAGACACACATTCCTTAGCAACAAGAGCCGCGACATTTCCATTTACCGATATTACCGGATTTTTAGCAAGCAGAAGCATAGAAGCAGCAACCTTGGCTGCGTTTTCCGAGATACCTATGGTTTTTTCACCTATAAGATAATCAAAAGCCTCCCCCCTTCCATGAGCTATCAGACCGCTTTCATGTACAATACCTTCTCTAAAACCTCTCGTTAATTTCTCTCTGATCAGTAGCGATTCATACCTTGGATGGGTTCTTGGTATCATTGGGAAGTCTAAGGGAAGAAAATTAAAAATACTTATCCATACATTGGTCCAAGGCTCTGATCCGACGTAACAACTGGCTTTGCTTGTTTGTGAAGTAGGTATAGCTTCTTTTCTATCCTCTCTGCTTCTTCATAAAGTGGTGCGACGTTGATTTCTATACCTAGTAGCATGGCGATCACTTCTATCGCAGCGGCTGCAGCCCTGGCATCTGGATAATTTGGATGGGCCTCAGCAAGTATGGATATAACGTTGAACTTCTCTTGCTTTCCTTTATTTAAAAGTACACCAGATACCCCAGCTATTATTCCGTTTTTGAACTGAGCTATGCCTTGAGATATCAGCAAATTTCTGGCTTCCTCGGTGGATCCTATGGCATATGCGCTCTCCTTTTTCCCTTCTTCCTTTCCTTCAACAACCATTCCCTCAGGAGATATCAGGTATTTACATCCTTTTTCAATTGCCCATTTAAGGATAACGTCTGCTATCGGCTCTATTAAGTTGGGCTTTGGCCTGAATTCCGAAACGAATACCGCTACCTTCTGTCCGTTAACCGTAGAACCAGCGTATATCCTTACTGGAGACAGTGGTTCTGCTGAATGAACTACGGATAGAGCTGGAAAGTACTTGGAATTCAGAGCCCCAACTTCTTTGAGACCTAGGGTATCTATAAGATAGTTTGCAGCTATGGTACTTACTAATCCTATCGAGGGAAATCCAGCTATGACGGTTCCTCCCTTGAGATCGACCTTTTCAAACTCTATCAGTTCCACGTCTCCCATTCTGCTTCGTGATTAACGAAACGTATTATAAAATTATCCCTTAACAACACCTAACGGAACCATCTTTGCCACTTTCCTTGATATTCCTGCATTGTGCGTTATTCTTACTACATCATCAACATTTTTGTAAGCATCCGGACTTTCTTCAGCCATCACTTTCCAGCTTGCGGGATGTGCGTATATCCCTTTCTGTTTTAGCATGTTGAAAATCGCCTCTCCCCTCCATTTCCTAAGAGCTTCATGCCTCGACATAACCCTGCCGGCTCCATGGCAAGTTGATCCGAAGCATTCTTTCATAGCAACCTCGGTACCTACAAGGACATAGCTTGCACTTCCCATATCTCCAGGTATGAGAACCGGCTGACCAACATCCTTGTACTTCGCCGGTATTTCTTTTCTTCCTGGAGCGAAAGCCCTAGTTGCACCCTTCCTATGAACATAAACCTTTATCCTTTTTCCATCGAGTTCATGCTCTTCTAGTTTTGCTATATTGTGACAAACATCATACACTATGTGCATGCCAAGATCTTCTGGATCCTCCTTTAGAACTTGGCTAAAACTCTCCCTCACCCAGTGCACTATCATCTGTCTATTGCACCATGCGAAGTTTGCAGCTGCAGCCATCGCATTGAAATAATTCATTCCTTCCTTTGACTTGACCGGAGCACATGCCAATTGCTTATCTGGCAAATGTATGTTGTACTTTCTTACAGCCTGCTCGAGAACCCTCAGATAATCACTGCATATCTGATGACCACATCCTCTCGAGCCAGTGTGGATCATTACCGTTATCTGATCCCTTTCCAAGCCAAATGCATTTGCGGCTTTTTCGTCGTATATTTCTACAACCCTCTGTATCTCCAGGAAATGGTTTCCAGCTCCAAGAGAACCTATCTGAGATAACCCCCTTTGCTTCGCTTTATCGGAGACCAAAGAGCTATCTGCGTTTTCCATGCACCCTCCTTCTTCCAAAACCTCTAGATCTTCCTCCCATCCGTATCCTTTCTCCACAGCCCACCTCGCCCCTTCCTCCAAAACTTGATTCAATTCATTAACTGTAACCCTAACTTTTCCTTTTGACCCGAGACCAGAGGGAACATTCTCAAAGAGGGTATCAACCAGTTTTTTTATGATATCGCTGTTTAAATCGCTCATTTTGAGGTTTGTCCTTACAAGCCTGACCCCACAATTTATATCAAATCCAACTCCACCTGGAGATATCACACCTTCTTCAGCATCTGTCGCAGCAACTCCTCCTATTGGAAAACCATATCCCCAATGAATATCTGGCATTGCTAATGATCTTCCCACTATGCCAGGCAAGGTAGCTACGTTTGCCACCTGCTCTAAAGAGTCGTCCTTTCTCACTTGATTCAGCATGGCCTCATCGACATAAACGAGACCTGGGACTCTCATCTTGAGATTTCCGGTTTTGCCTCTGTAGCTCTTTGGTATTTCGAACCTGTAGTTGTCAAGCTTTATTACAGGACCATTCCACGTCATCTTGTTCGCTAATGACAAATCTTTTTATTTAACTTTTTCCAAAGAAGGCACTCCTTTTTTGTTTACCTTAACGACGTATCCTGGCGGTATTTGTGAGGGAACCCCATTCTCTGGTGGTTCTTTGCTGAACACATAAACAGTTTTTTTCCTACCAAATAATCCTCTCTTCTCCACTTTATAAAGCGTATAATCCTCATACGTGTAACCTTCCTTGATCACCTTCCACTCTGGTAGCTTTTCATCGATTGACCTTTCTTCATAGCTTGTCCATTCATCAAGCTCTTTCCCAGCTCCATTTCCCTCATTCGGATTTCTTTCTTCCAGCTTTTGCAAATCATCTTCCCCTGATGCGGTTAACTTTTCTATTTCGAATAATGGCTCATCTTCTTCCTCTTTTTCTTCAACAACCCCTCCATATACCTTTACTTCGGGCTCAGTTTTAGACGTGAAACCTACGTGAAAACTCTCTTTAATGCTGTTTTCTCCAAGTAACCTTCTCCTCAGGCTATCTACATATCTATTCTTTGGAGGGGAGCTCACACCTCTTTCTATCTCTTCCAAAGCATCGTACAGCTCTTTCAACTTCTCTTCTTTCGACCTCATTCATCTACCGTAAAACTTTGGGGGTATTAATAGGTTGTGCAAAGTTAATGTCAATGTCATTAATATCTGGTCTCGAGAAGCTTATTAAACACCTTTCCCTTTTCAAATAAGATGAGCCTCAAAGGCAAGGACATAGTTTCCATAAGGGATCTTTCAAAAGGGGAAATTCTGGAGATACTAAACCATGCTAAGGAGATGATACCCGTAGCAAAGGGCGAGAGAAAACTCAAACTCTTGGAAGGAAAGATACTAGCTTCTCTTTTCTTTGAGCCGAGTACCAGAACAAGGCTCAGCTTTGAAACTGCAATGCATAGATTGGGAGGTAGCGTGATAGGATTTGCAGATCCTTCCATGACCTCCCTCAGAAAAGGAGAAAACATCGCAGATACCATAAGGATGGCCGATGCGTACAGCGATGTTATAGTCATAAGGCATCCAAAGGAGGGAACGGCAAGGATGGCTGCGGAATTTGCTGAAGCTCCAGTTATAAATGCTGGCGACGGTGCCGGCAGGCATCCCACGCAGTGCTTGTTGGATCTTTTTACCATACTAATGGAGAAGGGAAAACTCGAAGGGATGAAAGTAGTTTTGCTGGGCGATCTGAAATATGGAAGAACCGTGCATTCGTTAGCTTATGCTCTAGCTCTATTTGGAGCGGAACTCGTTTTTGTGTCCCCAGAAAGTTTGAGAATGCCTAAGGAAATAGTTGAGGACTGCATTGAGCTAGGTGTAGAACCGGTATCTACAACCGATCTTGAGAAAGCGATAAGGGATGCGGACGTGTTGTATGTGACGAGGATACAGAAAGAGAGGTTCCCCGATCCAACCGAATATAGTAGGGTTATTGGTAGTTACAAGGTTGATATGAATTTACTGAAACATGCAAAGGAAGATCTCATCGTTATGCATCCATTGCCAAGGATCGATGAAATTTCTCCAGAGGTAGATAAAACAAGACATGCCGTTTACTTCAAACAGGCTTTTAATGGAGTTCCGGTGAGGATGTCTATACTATCAAAGGTCTTGGGTGGATAGGTATGAAGAAGGAATTGAAAATTCCAAGGATTAAGGATGGTACTGTAATAGATCACATCACCGCCGGGCAGGCGCTGAAGGTATTACGAATTCTGGGAATTCCAGAAGGAACTAAATCAATAGTGAGCGTTGCCATGTACGTAAAAAGCAAGAAAATGGGAAAGAAGGATATCGTAAAAGTTGAAAACAGGGAGCTTGATCCAGAGGAGGTTAACAAGATAGCTCTCATAGCTCCAAAGGCTACGATTAACATAATTAGAGATTACAAGGTTGCAAAGAAATTCAGGGTGCATATTCCAGATGAGATCGTAGGAATAGTGAGATGTCCAAATCCAAATTGCATCTCGAACTCAGAGGAACCAATAGAGAGCAGGTTTGTCGTCGTTAGGAGAGATCCTCTCGTCATAAAGTGCTATTACTGTGAAAGGAAGCCCGACAACATAGCGGATAACATTATTTGAAGAAGAATCAACCATACAGTTCTTTCATCAGCTCCTTTGCCCTATCCAACCTTATCTTACCTTCCTCTATCATTCTCTGGGCAATCACATCTATCTGCTCTCCCTTTGCTCCAGCCATGACAGCTATGTTCTGAGCATGCAGTTCCATGTGCCCTTTCTGTATGCCAACCGTAGACAATGCAAGCAGGGCGGCGAAGTTTTGAGCCAATCCAACACTCGCTATGATTTCCGCAAGCTCCTTTGCACTCTTTACGCCTAATATCTTCTTGCATATCTGAGCCCTTCTGTGCAGAGAGGAAGCCCCACCAACCGTACCTATGGCAACGGGTAATTCTATCTCCCCAACTAAGTTACCATCCTCATCCTTCCAATATTTAGTTAAAGGCTGGTATTTGCCAGTTCTCGCAGCGTAGCTATGGGCACCTGCCTCTATTGCTCTCCAGTCATTGCCGGTAGCGATAACAACCGCATCGATCCCATTCATTATTCCCTTGTTATGGGTTGCGGCCCTGTAAGGATCTAGGGTTGCAAATCTATAACCTTCTAGGAATGCATTTACGACATCCTCTCCACCCATTACATCTTTATCAAAAACAGCCCTTGCACCAGCCAACCTTTTATCTGCCAAGTTCGACACTATCCTTAGTCTAACCTTTCCACCGGTTAGTTCTTCTATCATCGGAGCAACGGCTTCGCACATTGTATTAACAACGTTTGCACCCATTGCATCCCTAACATCTACAAGCAAATGGAGAACCATCATATCATCCAGAAACCTCACTTCTATGTCCTTTGCTCCTCCACCAAGGTTAACCAGAACTTTATCCTGTGCATTTGCCAATTCCAGTATCTTTACCTTGTTCTCCTGAATCGATCTCAAAGCCCCTTCTCTATCCTTTATCCTTAACACCTGAATCTGTCCGATCATCAATGGCTCGCTTGCCCATGCGGTGAAACCCCCCCTCACTCTGGCTATCCTTGCCGCATTACTTGCTGCTGCGACGACACTCGTTTCTTCTATTGCCATTGGAATCAAGTAATCCTTACCATTTATTCTGAAATTCGTCGCTATGCCCAAAGGTAATTCAAAAATTCCTATCACGTTTTCTATCATTCTATCCGCGATCGATTTATCTATGGCTAGAGACAGTTCTCCATTTTTCAAAAATAAATTTTTTTCTTCTTCGCTCAGCCCTGAGAAATCGGCTACCTTGTTTAGTCTCTCTTCCATCTCAAGCCTGTAGAATCCAGACATCCTAGAGCTCTTTTCACCTACCATATCATGAGAGGCAACGCAATTTACCTTTTTTAATTTTCCATAAATCATCTCCAGCAGTGTTTCGAGTAGAGTGTTAAGCCGAGCGCGAATAGAAGCGCTGAAACAACCAAAGTAATGACAATTTGCTCAAAATTTAAAGGGTTATAACCGGCATACCACTCTCCAACTAGCAGATAGATAATAGAGGAATTGGCTGACGATACTGGATAGAATCGGGAAAAAGTTTGAAGAACTTCTGGTAAGGAATAGTACGGTGCAAATATGCCGGATATGGAGGATGTGATAACCGATATAGCAACTCCAGTCATTATAGCTCCATGCACGTGCTTGATAAGAGAACCCACGATTAAGCCTATACCTGCTGAGGCAAGAAAGACGATTGCGAGAAATCCAAGGGATTGAATTATCGAAACCAGTTTTCCAGAGAACCTGGCTCCGCATGCAAATCCAGAGATCAAAACGAGGAAGCCAGCAAGGCATGAAAATGTTAGCAAACCTATAATCCTGCCGGCAAAGTCCTTCAATGCACTTACAGGCATTGACTTCAGTTTTACCAGTAAACCTCTTTCCCTATCGCTCGCTATGTTACCAGGCAGGTTCGCCATACCTGCAATGGTTATTGCAAAGGTTATCATGGAAATGGTTATTGCCCCTCTCACGCTTGGAATACAGCTCTCAGGAACACCCTTTGTAAAAGAAAAGCTAATTATCATTACCCAAATGATTGGCCATGCTATGGTCCAAAAAAGAACCGATTTCTCTCTTAACAGCTCTTTAAATGTCTTGGTAAAAGTTGCCGATACCTGTCCCATGCTATCCACCAACGCCTTTCTTCGTTAATTTGAAGAAAACGTCTTCTAGAGATGGTTTCTCTATCCCTATCCTTGTGACCTTACATCCAATCCTATCTAGAATTTTAACTATCTCTGGCGATGCTTTCTCAGCATCATCGCAATAAACCCTGTAGCCGTTCTCGGTTTCGAGTAAGCCTTCTTCACCAAACTTCTCTATAGCATCTCTTATTCTCTTGCTCTTTATGGCTGTTTCAACATTTACCACATACCTCAATCCACTTTTTCTCTTCAACTCTTCAGGCTTCCCATCTGCTACAATTTTACCATCGTCCATAAAAGCAACCCTTGAAGCTATTTCAGCATCAGAACCTATATGAGTAACCAGCAAGATGGTTGTATCCTCTTCTTTCATCTCTTGTAGCATTCCCAAAAAGCTCTTTCTTGCAGATGGATCAAGCCCTGTCGTTGGCTCATCTAATATTAGCACTTTTATGCCCGGCATGAAGGCGGTGGCAACCTCTAGCCTTTTTCTCATCCCTCCAGAATACTTCGATACCTTTTTGTCCGCCTCCTTGCTGAGCCCAACCCTTTCGAGCAATTCATCGACTATCTTTCTCACTTTATCCTTTGGATATCCCATCAATCTTGCGAAGTAAGTGAGGTTTTCTCTTCCGGTAAGATGAGGGGAGGAAAAATTTCCTTGGGGGACATAACCAATGTATTTTTTCATCAGTCTCGCATCCTTTCCTAGGATTTCTACTCTACCCTCCGATGGAGGGATAACGGATGCAATGATTGACACCAGAGTGGTTTTACCGGAACCATTTGGTCCCATCAGGGCGTAGAATTCACCTTCTTCAATTTCTAAGTTTATACCTTTTAAGACCTCTCTGTCTCCATACCTTTTTCTCAGGCTCTCTACCTTTATGGCTTGCATCTGACAATGGAAGAGAAAAGGATTTTTTAAGACTTGGCATGTTAAGGTTAACTATGCTGTACTACGTACATGGTTACGCATCTGGACCAAACAGCAGGAAAGGTTTACTTCTCAAAAGGAAGCTGGGCGTGATACCAATCAAATACATGGAAGGGGAAGAGGTTGAGGTGAACAAATGCTTGGAAAATATAAGAAAATCAATAAGAAACGACAACCATGTTGTGCTCATTGGATCTTCCTTTGGTGGCTTTCTTTCTGCAAAGATTGCCCTAGAAAATAGAAATGTGAAAAGCATCATCCTGTTGAATCCTGCAGTAATACCTCCAGATGCCACCGTATCAAATCCATCTATGCCAAGTAATGTTATCAGAGATATCCAGAGCTCCGGACTGTTTGAGAAAAGAATACCATGCGATGTTTACATAGTAATGTCAACGAGGGATGAGCTCATACCTAGAGAATGGGTACTCAGATTTGCAATGTTTCAGGAAGCTACTGTAAAATTCATAGAAGATGACCATAAAATCAGTAAAAATCTCGATCGATTGCCGAACATCATATTGACTTTTTTGAACTAAATTTCCCTCGTTTTCACGGCTATTCCATAGTTGAAGGAAAGCATTTCTTCTCTATTTAGTAGACACCTACCAACAGCAATGTATTCATCGCTTTTAGTAACAATTATGCATTCATCATATGGTCTGAGCTCTGGATCACAATCAACAACAAATTTCGCAAAGACGTTCTTTCCTTCCTTTATGAAAGGAACCGCCTCATCCTCAACAACAACTCTAAATCTCAATGGAGGATAAGCCCGCATGAGTTTTTTCGCCCCGGCGGGCTTTAGAGTAAATAGACCATCGTGAGCCCTCATTGAGAGCACGTGTTTTCCATCGCAATACACATTCCTTATTTTCTCCGTTCTCTCAGATTTGACTATATCCACCTTTCCATTAAGCAAAACTTCCGAAACCCCTTTTCCAAACTGAAAATCAACCACCGCTTTTACCCTTTCAAAATCAACGTCTTTTCCTTTCTCCAGATATTTTTCTTCTTCGGTGATTTTGTACTTATCCATGAATCTCTTCAGCAAATCCATGCAACCATCCTTTTCTACCTTCTCCGGAAAAACCGACTGGGCTATGGGATATATCTCATCAAGCGCAAGTGGAACGGGACCAAAAGGTGATAGAACCAAAACATCTCCATCAAATTTCTTCCACAAACCTCTGTAATGCCTCGAATAAGGCTTCTCAACTTCTGGAACCAGCTTTACCCTGCTTTTTGGTACAAACCTCTCCATCAACCTTTTTCTATATCTATAAACTATGGGCCTGTAAAGAGAAAATTTACTGGTATAGAAGAAGGCACTTGGTTTAGAGATTGGTTCAAATTTTTCCATCCATTTGACGATTTTCTCTTCTCTCAAAAAATCAAGTGCATCCATGAGCAAAGGGTTAGAGGCGGATTTCTCTTCAACCAACTCCCACAAATTCCCCCTTCTGATAGCTTCCCTAACTCTCTTCATTTCCGAAAAGCTAACATAAAGATTGTGCATGGCGATTGCCCTTTCTCTCTCTTCCTTTTCCATTTTCTTAAGCTCATTCGCACTT
>Ga0180302_10001693_pt1 | contig 10531 bp, 12 predicted proteins | sample GuaBasSediGuay17_FD_121794 | JGI IMG/M metagenome (GOLD analysis project Ga0180302, IMG submission 121794) | Subseafloor sediment microbial communities from Guaymas Basin, Gulf of California, Mexico - Guay17, Core 4571-4, 12-15 cm | ecosystem: Environmental > Aquatic > Marine > Hydrothermal... | reverse complement strand
TCTGAAGCGGGCAGAACGCTGGCTTTGCTCTCGCAGACGATCGCTTCAAGGAGCAGGTGAGAGAAGGGGAGAACCCCCAGACGGCTCCGCCCTTAAAGGCTAAGGAGAGGTTTCCGAACGGTAAGTGACATATTGCCGACAGCGAGTTCAGCAGCGAGAGGCTGAGAAGGTTCATGATGAAGTGAAGCGAGTCCAACCTCCACCCAGCGGAAGCCATGAACATCTAAAAAGCGAAAGGTGTTAAAGAATCTGAAGACGAGAGGCAACCCTATGGACGCAAAGAAGAAAAGATTAGAGACCGAGTAGCAAAACGTGAACGCTCATCAACAGGCGATGAAAACCAGTTTCGTTACACGCTGGCACGTTGAGAATTTTTAGATTATGCGGGTTCGCTTATTTTTTTGCCTGTTTTTTTGATCCATTCCTTGATTGGGATGGCGAATTCTTTTTCAACATTCGCTCTGTGAATGTTGTTGTATGTACAGAAAGACCTGAGTTTTCCGTCGGGGGTCGCATAATGTATTGCGCATCTCTGAACTCTGTCAAGATCCATGTTCCAGACATCCTGGAAATGCATTATTCCAATCATGATGACCTTGTACATTAATGATGCTAGAGCCTCCATGCTTCCCTTCGTTACTACGTCCTTTATTAAGCCTCTAACGAGATCAGACTTTATCATAGGTAGAAACTTTAAAGCCTCCGCTTTAGCTCTGGTTCTTCGGCCCTTCAGGCCGAGATAATATATGTTCCAGAAGATCTCCGCGAATTTGTCTACGTCGACATATCTGGTTATAGGCGTGTATGAGTCTTCATCGATGACAATGAAGGTTGAAGCTCCACACATAGGATGCATTGTGAACTCCGGATAGACCCTGTTCTTTAATACTTCCATTCCCTTAGCTATAGGCACAGGCCAATTTACGGGTCTCCAATCATCTACCAGAATCTGTCCGCTCGTCTGCTCTTCTATCAACTTAATTGCGTCTGGAATCGTTATGCGAAGTTTCCTCATAGCCTCCTTGCGTGCTCTTCCAGCCATGGAGATCGGCTGAATATTGACGCATCTAACAACATCAGAATTCCTCGCGGCATACTCGATTATTTCTCCCAAGTCCTTATCGTTCACATTTTTGGCGAGGGTGACAACCAAAACAATAGATCTTAAACCTATCTTTCTCGCATTCTCTAAGACTTTCTCTTTAATCGGTACAAGATCGGTTCTGCCTCGAAGCTTCTTGTAAATCTCCTCTCTTAACCCGTCAAACTGTAAATACAGCGTATTCAAACCGGCTTCATAGAGTTTGCGGAAATATTCTATATCCTCAGCTAATCTTAATCCGTTAGTGTTCACTTCAACATGCTTTATGCCGGCTTTTTTAGCTTCGCGGATTAGGTCTGGAAGATCGTTCCGCAGAGTTGGCTCTCCGCCGCTGAACTGGAGAGCATTACATGGCCATGGACTATTAGACCGGAAAAGCTTAATCATCTCAACGATCTGCTCGTAGGTCGGCTCATAAATGTAATTTGCCGCCCCAGCGTAGGCGAAACAGATGGGGCATGCCATATTGCATCTGTTAGTAACGTCTATTATGCCCAAAATAGTATGCGTTTTATGTTGCGGACATAACCCGCAGTCATATGGGCATCCCTTATCGATGCTGGTGAGAGGTTTCTCTAAGCCGAAGCCCATATACTTGGCGGAGTTCCATTTCCTGTAAAATCGTTTATAAAGTTCAGCATCACCCCAATAAACATCCTCGAATCTTCCATGCTCAGGACAGTTTTTCTCGAGGTAAATTACATCGTTTTCTTCATAGATTCTCATTGGCACTCTTCTCAAGCATACTGGACATATACTCGTTGAGTATATTTCGAATCTATCCTCCCGTTTTTCCATCTTGATCCATCCACCTCAATGAGCATCTCTTTTGTTCTTAAAAATTTTTTCTATAGCGTACATAATTAAAATATTATCTCTTTCTAATTCTCTGTTCTTTAGGCCTTGAGGTCTAAACGCCAAACTTGGGATCGATTTCACTCTTGGCGCCTACATTATTAAGGAGGCGCCGTCAGGGTCTAAAAATGTTTCTCATGGCAAACTTGGGACGAGCTCGTTCATCATTCTTCTCTGAGCGGCAACCCGGCCATCCTAGTCGAGGACGGTGGCGAACGTCTTCTCGGAGTAGCGTGCGGAGCTATAGTTTTTAGGCCTAGATCGCTACTACATATGCGGCCTAAACGCGCTTCCGGTATGTTGAGGAGATGGCTTCGAAGACATACCTTCAATATCTAGATTCATAAGCAGATCCTCTTCTAGTTCTTTCTTCTTCTCTCCGGAAGTCTCAGCCTTCATTAGTGTTACGCCGCATGCCTCGGCGAACAACCTCGTTAACTCAGCGTTCGGGTAATGGAACATCCAGCTGTCTTCTCGACTGGGAATCTTAGTCACAAGATATTTTACATCATATTCTTGTTTGAAAGCATGACATAATGCGAGAGCATTTTCCGCTGCTGATTAGAGCCGCAACGTCCATTTCTGTCATTCCTAAAAACGCTATTTCCAGAAGAGCCTCTTCGCCCTCTCAAAGACCTTGACAACTTTTTTTCTCCATTCTGGAAAAACGTCAGGTGTGGATGGATACTTATCATATAGGCTTCTAACTTCTCGAATAGTTCTCGCCATCACATACAGCGACTTTAGGAAGCTTAATCTGCCAAGTCCACTGAAGATCCTTCGAGCAGTCTCACCTATGTTGAGGTGAATCTCCTCGCCTAAACTTGCCTTTAGAACGTCTTCCTCGGTAATCAGCTGATACTTCATTCCATAATTTAACTCTTCATTAGTTAATCCTTGAAGGAAGATTCGGAAGATATCGAGTCCCGCTTGCTTCGCCCCATAGCCCTCCATGAATCTCACATTTATAGGCCACAGCGCCTTTGAGCTTACGTCTCCTCTTTCAAGAGCCTCAGCGATTACTTCTCCGGAGATCTTTCCTCCCATCATTGAAGGACCTATTCCTCCGCCGTGAATCGGATTAACTTGACATCCAGCATCACCTATCACTGCTATGCCGTTGCCGACGAACGAATCCAGGGGTCTACGTGTCGGCACGATTCCGCCTCCTTTATGGATTATTTCTGAGGATTCAAAAAAATCTCTAGCTAGAACATGTCTGTAAAAGTTGCTTTTGGGATTAGGCTTATTGGAGCGTAAAGAAATTCCTAGACCAGCGTTAACTCGCGTGGCGCCTTTAGGAAAGATCCAATAATACCCTCCTGGAGACGCGTCTTGATCTAGGTAGATCTCGCAGAATCTCGGATCTTCTACCTCCTTCTTCAGCTGCCGAATTTCACGGTAACAGACAACTAAATCATCTTTTCCAACATCAACCTCTAACCCAATTTCTGGCGGAAGGTTTCTGCGGAGAACAGCTGAAACACCGCTTGCGTCAACAGCAACATCGCTGAGTATCTCCATCTTCTCTCCAGTTCTCGCATTTACCGCTAAAATTCCCTTAACGTATCCATCTTTGACGAGGGGAGCGGAGACGTGAACCTCATCCTTCAAGACTGCACCTGCATCCACCGCGTCTCCCAATAATCTCTGGCCGAAGGCATAACGGTTTATGACGAATCCTGCTAAACCATACCCCGATATATTGAAGATCGAACTTTTATCAGGCGAGTATACCTTTACGCCCTCGATATCTCCCTCCTTTTCTTCTCCAGATGGATACGGTAAACCCAGATTATCGAAATGATGTTTTCCAATAGCATCTCCACAAACCTTGTCGCCAATCAACCTGCTACTTTTTCGGTCAACCAGGCAGACATTGAATCCCTTCGAGGCTAAGATCTTAGCTGCCATGCAACCCGCGGTGCCAGCGCCAACGATAACCACATCATACTTCTCCAACACGCATCATCTCGATAAGCTGAAACTATTTCATTCCCTTTTACCTAACCTAGACTCGAATGCGAACTACCCCAGCTATCGCCCCCTCACGGGCACTGCGTCTGGTCTACGCCTTCAACGCCCAGCCAGACGCCTCAGCCGCCGACAGGAGGAACAGCATCAAAGAAGAATTTAAGCCTAACGCCCATTCATCCCCCACTAAAGTGGGGGCTTTCTGGGCGCACTTTAATTCCACAGTTCAACAGTGACTATCGGGTTAGCCTCTCCAATGTCACAGGCTATTATGACTGTTTTGTCGGTTAGTTCCGGGTTTGGAACAGCCACCTCTCTCTGGACGACTATGTGAAGGTAGAAGTCTCCGTTACGCCTGAAAAGTTTTGACTCGCAGATCTCCATACCTAGCTCTATTGGGCAGTGAGGCTTAATGGCTACCCATACTCCACCCCCTTCTCCCCTTCACTGGGATCCCCGCCCAATACCGGGCTATCTCCGTGTTTCGCCGTTCTATCTTCAAAAGGTCTTTCCTGATCGACGGTGGATATTCCCCGTCAGGTTTAATCTTCTTATAGAAGCGTTTAGCCTGCTGGCTGAGTAGAGTTCGACATCCTCAACGTGCAGAAAACGTTGAAGGTTCTCGTATTCCTCTTCAAGAAGCTGCCGCTTAATCTTAGTCAGATAGACGATTTTGGCTTTAACCGTCTTCTTCACTTTCATCGGAGCCTGCGGCTCCGATCTTGTTAAGATGGAACCTAGTATTTTAACTAATATACCGTGGTGTAGAGACTGCCCCTACTCGACGTTAGGATGCTTCTACACAGAGACATACGAGATGGACTGCTGCATCAACGAGTCTGGATGCAACGAATGCATATACAGTGTAAACCTCGAACAATGCAGCATATAAAATTCCGTATCTTGATGTTGAAATCTAGACTCATGGCGAGTGGAAGATGCAAGGATAGGCTTACAATTATAAGTAACAGCATGATTGAATATGCTTAATTTGAAAGTTAAAATGGATGGGGTCTGTAATCTTAATGTTTAAGGGTGAGAAAGGAAACAAGAGAATTCTCATATATAACCCTCTATCTACCTTTTATCTTGCTTTTCTGCTTTTTCTTACGATATTTTTGCTTCCGTACTTGATCTTTGCTGGAAGAATCGTTAGTTACTCCTTAGAAATCCCTTCCCAAATCATTTTTATGATTTTTCTTCTCTCTCTTTTCGGAAGCCAGGTGAATCTTAAGATTAGAGAAGCGAAATCCATCCGGCCTATCCTTGCCTTTAGGGAAATTATCTTCTTCGGAGTTAAATGGTGCATTCCCGAGTTCCATTATGGCGTTAGAAAAACCATCATATCTGTAAATATTGGCGGAGCTCTGATTCCGGTATTGTTCTCTCTTTTTCTTCTACTTTATTCTATTCCAGCATTAGAACAGAACTTGACGGTTGCTTACCTCAAAGTTTTTGCAGCATTTATTGTTGTCACACTGGTTGTTCACAAGTTTGCAAGGCCTATTAAAGGTTTAGGCATCGCTGTTCCATTCTTTATACCTCCTTTAACAGCTGCCCTGGCATCAGCCGTCCTATTTCCAATTTATGTTAAAACAAACCCTTTCATAATAGCCTACGTGAGCGGGACATTGGGCACTCTTGTAGGCGCAGATCTACTTAACCTCAGCAAAATATTAGAGGTTGGAGCTCCCATAGTAAGTATTGGAGGCGCAGGCATATTCGATGGTGTATACATAACGGGGATAACCGCCATTTTCCTCTTATGGTTAATTGTCTGACGTTAACCACCGTCTAGGTGAGAAAGGTTTGCAACTGGAAGAATGGTTGATGGACATTGCACTGCAATATCAGCTCTTAGGAGTGTTCATTATAAGTTTTATTGGAACAGCTGCCGTTTTCTTCCCCTATATTAGTAATCGCAAACGAATGCTCTTTCATAATTATACCTTTAAAGAACATCTAATTAGTCAATTTAGCAACGTTTCCTTGTAGTAATTGTTTTAAATTCTAAAAACATTTGCTTTGTGGATTAACATAACTTTTACGGAGGTTCATGGTTTTCTTCTTTATGGACTGGAAGATTGTTGATGAGCGTTTGATTAGGCGTGGTCTTGGCTTCTGCTGAGCTTAGACTTCTCGGATGGTTATGATGAAGGGGTTAGAGGCTATGAATAGGGGTAAGGTGAACCATCCCTTACAGGCTTACGGATCGTTACGTGGAGTTCTTGGCTGTTGTTCGTTACCTATCCTCTATGCCTTACAAGGATGCTTGAGGGCTTCACCAGGGGCTCCATAAGCTTGTTCCTAGGCTTCCTTCATCAGACTATTCTGGGCTTAGGAGGAGCATATTGAGGTTGGATCTATCGCCTTACGGGCGTCTCTAGGCGGTTGATGAGCCATTAGTTATAACTGTGCTCTACTGGTGTTAGGGTTCATAGGCTGGTGGGTTGAGAGGAGCCATTGGAGGAAGAGACGCTACGTTAAGGTCCACTTCGCTGTGAACGTTGAAACTAGGGGGAGGGCTGTAAGGCTGTGTAGGTTCTAAGCCGTGAAAGATGGGTTAGGCTCAAACAATACGGGAGAAGATGGAGCGTCGAGACGGGGGCATACTCAACGTTCAAACGTGCATTCGGAGAGTTCTGCATGGCAAAGACCCTCAAAAGCATAAGGAAGGAACTCATGACGAAAGCATTCATCTACAACATGCTCATAAACCTATAAACAATAGAACCGGGAAAGAGACGGAAAGATTCAGAACCCAGACCCAAGAAGGAAGAAACAGCCACAAAAACCAATTAGTCCACAAAGCAATGCTTCTTCTCGTATTCTCCTGTCCCAGAACGACCTTATCATATGGGAAGTAATAAATCTTCATTTTCATGAGCTCCTTTACGCAGTGCTGAACGGCGTGCTATTTACGGCACGATTCATCTTCTCGGCTCTCACTATCAACTGCTTGCCAAACCTGCTTTCTTCCGAGGCTACCAGGTATAGTGTTAAAATTTAAATGTTCTAGTTATTAAAACATTTCATTATGGGTTTAATAAGCATATTCATCCCCGTTTACAGAGAGTCCGATATGTTGGAGGATTTACTGGAGGATCTTCTGGAGGACCCATATGAGGATAAGGAGATCTTCGTTATTATTGATGAGCCGAGTTTGAAAAGCCTCCGTTTGATTGAGAAGTTTGGAGGAAATGTTAATTTCGTGTTAAATGGCGAGAGAAGAGGCAAAGCCAAAGTCTTAAATGATACCGTGGAAGACTCAAGCGGTGACATCCTATTATTTCTAGATGCCGATGTGGCTATTGACAGGGAGAGTGGAGATTTCCTGAAGAAGGTCTCAGACAGTTTAGAGAAGGCGGATATAGTAGAAATAAAGAAGGGTGTAGTTAGAGATTCTATTCTTGCCCGTATAGTCAGCTATGATTATTTGGGCTTTAGCTCTACAAACTGGTTCTTCTCGCGGTTTCTGGGGAAGTGCCTAGGCTTCAACGGTGCAGCCTTCGCTATCAGGAGGGAAGCCTTCAATTCTTTGGGGGGATTCAGAAGAACCATCTGCGAAGACTTGGACATGGGTTTAAGATCCTTCCTTAAGGACCTCAAATTTAAATTTTTAGTAGACGCAAATGTTTACACGAAGGCTCCATCCTCATGGAGGGAATGGTTCAAACAGAGAAAGAGATGGGGGATTGGGGCAGCCCTCTGGCTCAAAGAGAACTATCGCAGCTTACTCGGAATTGTACGTGAATACCCAAAGATTCTTCTTTCACTCTTGCTTCTTTTTCCCTCATTGCCGACAGCAATGAGCATCCTAATCATTCCGGAAGACATCTACGTGAAGATCGCCTACATCCTCTTCTTCATATTATCTACGAGAGCAAGCATCCTTCTTCCCCCAACAGCATTCGCATCCACAACCCTCTCAATAATAAAGAATATGCTTATGACAGTCAGCAGCTTACTCGCTTACTTATCGCTATTTTACATTCTTGCGCAGAAGATGAATTTCCCATTCAACCCACTGGAATTTACATTTTACTATCTCATTTATTCTCCCTTATGGCTCATTACGGTGGCTGCAAGCATAGCTAGGCTTCTGCTCAAACCAGAATGGATCAACATTGATTGGAAGGTTTAGGACACATAAACTAGGCGAGCGTACAATATAATATGTGCGGGGGTGAGATTTCAGCATAAACTTAATGGTAAAATCTTCATTGCAAACGGTTTGCTATGAATGCTCTATTTCTCGTAGTATTCTCGACAGCAACTTTGGTTCAATTCTAAAGCCTTTGTTTACTAATGAAAGCGAAACTTCTAGAAGTATGGAGAAGATTAAACCTGACATTTCAAGTCTCCTCTACCAGCCTCTTTAATTTTAACTTTGTTATCAGAAAAATTATCAGAAAATCACCTTCAAAATTATACTTTATGCTTTCAGCCTCATATCCTTCGGAAGCCTATACTCTCTAGTAAAGACCGTCTTTTCATCCCTACATGCCTCTACATTTAGGATGCTCCCGAAAACTTCGATGCTGATGTCCTCGGACTTGAAGCCCGGTATCTTAAGGGTTAATATGTAATTCTTAATCACGCCGGCTCTTCTGATGACTCTATGGGGAGTTATGCTTCCATATTCTATTCTAGCAAGTCTTTCCGCTGCGGCGGCTCTAAATCTTCTGGAAACCTACATGCGGAGGGATTTACCCGATACTCAGAGAATTGGAGGAGAAAGGCTACATTGAAGGCGAATGGGCGTTTAGAGGAAAACGTAAGATGAAGATTTATAAAATAACAGATGAGGGGGGAAACTTCTTAACTTAGCGCTTGAGAAGCAGCGGGAGATATCAGAGGTAATGGCGAAGCTTCTTCATGATTATGCACGTAACGTGCTTAAGGTTAAGACTCCGGCAACAGCCGAGCTAATCAAATTCTTCGATTTTACATCCTTTAAGGAAATCTTGGAAAGGCAGCCTGTGAAGAAACAGATAAGGATACTTAAAAAGCTCGGAAGCAGCTAGAAGGATCAATCGAATTTATAAATAATAAAATAAGCTCAAAGAGCTGGAGAGAAAAGCAAGCGTCAAACCTTATTAATAGCCTTTTTCCGCGGCTTCCAGCCGTCTAAAGGCTTCTGTTAACAGCATGCACAAATAACTTTTTCATCTATAACTTCACTGCTGAGCTTCACAAACTTGGGATGAAAACAATTTTATGTATATGCTTTTTAGTCATGAATGGTATGATCGCCTTAAATGTTATAGATGACCCCCCGCCAACTCTCTTCATCTTCGAATATATAATAGAGTCTTCTTTTTTCTCTTCTTCTCCTCCATATGTTCAAGACTAGTTTGTTTCCAATGTAAGCTGCGATTAGCGCAGATATGGGATTAGAAACGCATCCAGCTACGTCGATTAAGGTTAAGCTGTATCCCCTGTAGGCTTCGGAGAGAGGAATGTTCTCGATGTAAAAATATCCTAAAGTCATGCCTCCCAGAAGAGCGTCTGCAAAGAGATACACGGCGAATGCTACAGCTACGGCGTCTTCCAGCCTTCTGACCCTAAATAGGAATATTATAAGTACAGAGGATATGAAGGATGGAATAAAGTAAAGCTGGATTCCCCGCGGTGTGAAAGAGGAGATCATTACTGAGAAAAAAGCACCTAATACACCTGCCTGAATGATATTCTCTATGTGGAGAGGAGGAATCCTCTCTGGTGCTTGCCTTCGCATTATGCGTGCTCCACAATTTGGACAGTATTTTGCATCTTCCGGAAGGGGAAAACCGCAACGATTACAGTACGACATAACATCACCAGTTTAGAAAGGCATATGCTAGCTGGACTTCTCGAGCTGTTTTAATTCTCTGACACCTTCCGACGTTAATGAGTAACGTGCACCTTCATATATTATTATGCATCCCTTATCCTTTAGCGCTTTCAGTTCCGCTGCGAGGGCAAAAGGCGCAGGATCTAGATCATTCAGCATCTTGAAAAACTGTTCCCCCCCTCCCCTTACTATACTTCAATATCTTTAGTCTTAGATCCAAATTTCACATCTCCTATTTTTAAATACGACATAATTAAATAAAATATATATCATACATATATATTTTATTTTAGCCAAAAACGATAAACCAAATGATGGGTGATGCATCTTGATTGGTAGGGATACGCAAGTTTCAGGTGCAACTACCATAGGCGTGGTTTTTGATATAGGCGTCATCCTAGCCTCTGAGAAAAGAGTTATGTATGGAAACCTCATCATGAGTGAGCAAGGCAGAAAGGTTTTTAAAATTACCGAGAGTATTGGTGCAGCTTGCGCTGAGCCCTTCTCGGACATGCAAAACTTGATGAGAAATCTGCGGTCTAAAGCGTACATTTTTGAGCTTGAGACTCGCAGACCAATATCCGTCAGATCAATCTCTAGGCTCCTATCGAATATGCTTTCAGAACAGCGAAGCAGCTTCGTTGCTAAGGTTTTGATAGGAGGAGTTGACGATCAAGGAGCATCTCTTTTCTTTATTGACTCGCTTGGATCAGTTATTTCTGATAAATATTTTGCTGTTGGCTCTGGGGCTTCTCTGGCTCTCG
>Ga0180302_10001692_pt1 | contig 10532 bp, 9 predicted proteins | sample GuaBasSediGuay17_FD_121794 | JGI IMG/M metagenome (GOLD analysis project Ga0180302, IMG submission 121794) | Subseafloor sediment microbial communities from Guaymas Basin, Gulf of California, Mexico - Guay17, Core 4571-4, 12-15 cm | ecosystem: Environmental > Aquatic > Marine > Hydrothermal... | reverse complement strand
TACATAATTGTGTACTCCTGCGGCGAGAACGGCCTGAACCTTCTCGACAGCAGCACCGGGATATAAGTGATGATTATGGCAATCAGCAGGAACAGGAAGTGCATTCCCAGCGCAGGGAGCCTTCTGAACGTAAACCTAGCCCACTGGTACTTCATCCACCAGATCAACGGAATGGTGTAGAGGACGCACATCACGAAGGCGATTGCAAAGGCTCTGGGAGTGAGACCTCTCGGTCTCTCTTCTTCAGGCATGATTGAGCAGTTCACTTTTCAGTATTTAAAGCTTTTCGCAAAACTTATAACAATCGTAAAGTCTGCTAGCTCCCTCGCGTTAATGATCTTGACATCTAATATAACACTATGCATCGCCTGAGATTCTGAACGCTAGATAATAACAATTCTTAACTGCATTAATTACCATAACTATATTGATTTTATAACCCCATATTCATTAACAAATATCTCATGATCCCTTCACCATTGTAATTTTACACATGTATCATTTATTAGTTCAAAAATATCTAAATAAGATCTTTCCTCAAATTATGACAGCGCAGATTTGAACAATGACTTCCCTTAGTGCGTACGATGGACTTAAATTGTCTCACAATTATCAGCCTAGACCGTAGCGGTGCTGTTGTCACTACCTGAGCTAAAATAAGTAAGGCTTACCCCTTGAGTCAAACCACTAATTAGTAAGCAAGTGAAGAATCCGCTGCGCAGTTATGATAGCACTTCTACTCTACTACACATCACTAACTAATATTTTTACAGCAAAATCCTCAACTGGTGGCAGCTGATTCTTAGGGTCTCTTCATTATTTGGTTAATTTATGATTAAATGCAGGCGTCACCTATTAGTGAGAGCAAGGACGCAGATCCAACCCTAGATGCCATTTATATCGACTCGTGGCAGCTATTATTAATCTGAAGACATCAAGGCACTAATTAGCTGCTATGCTTCTAGGAGTAGAAAACCTAAAAGATTTAAATAGGGGATCTCAGTTAGCGCTCTCAAGACCGCACTCGGGTGCCTGAGGGATGCTCTTTAATATGCCTTGAGCGACAGCGCCGCCGAACGCACTACTTGTCCGAGCTTAGGGAGGGAGTCGAGGCGACCATCGTCGCATGGCTCGCGGACAAGGACGAGAGGTCAGGAGCGGTGGTGCTTAGGGACGCAAGTGGGCTCAGGGAGCTGACGGTTCGCGGTGGCAGGGGAGAGGAGCTGCTCAGGCTACCGAGGGAAACCCTGCTGCGCATAAGGGGGCTCTACGACGGGGGCAGGCTCACAGTAAAAGATTACGAAGTTCTGCTTAGGCCAGCCGAGGAGCCCCCTGTGAGGTACACGAGGCTCAGCGACGACCTGAGGGAGCTGGTTAAGCACAGCCCTTGGTACCTTAGGAGCGCTTACTGGTCCAGCGTGATCAAGCTGCAGCACTACATGCTGTGGTATGCTAGGGAGTTCCTGTACGCTAGGGGCTTTGTAGAGCTACTCCCACCGATGGTCTCGGTGGCGAGCGACCCAGGGCTACGCGGGGCTAAGAAGCTGAGGACGACGCTCTACGGCGAGGAGTACGAGCTCACCAGCAGCGTCATAATGTACAAGCAGGCGACTGCCGCTGTGTACGAGAGGGTGTTCTTTGTCGCGAGGAACATCAGGGAAGAGCCTGTGGAGAACGCCGAGACCGGCAGGCACTTGGTCGAGTTCACTCAGTTGGACGTAGAGTGGGCCTTGGCGTCCTTAGATGATGTGATTAGGCTCGCCGAGAGACTGCTGAGATACGTGAGCCGCAAGCTCCTCGATGAACACCAGGACTTGGTGCTGAGCCTGAACAGGGACTTCGCGGAGTTTGAGCCACCGTTCCCAAGGGTGAGCTACGACGAAGCGCTGGAGGTGGCCAGGAGGCTCGGCTACGACGAGAAGTGGGGTCGGGAGCTGAGCCAGCAGGCGGAGACAGCCCTAGCCGAGTACTACGGCTCGCCAGTGTGGGTGGTGAGGTTCCCCGCTGAGAGCAGGGGGTTCTACTACTTACCTGACCCGAGCGACCCTAAGTACAACCTCGACTTCAACCTGATACTGCCCAAGGGCTATGGTGAGGTCATCGACGGCGGCACTAGGGAGTACAGGCACAGCGAGCTGGCCAGGAGGATAAGGCTGCTGGGGGAGCCCCTAGAGAAGTACAGCTGGTTCCTCGACCTCGTTAGGAGGGGAGGGGTGCCGCCGAGCTCTGGGTGGGGGCTAGGCGTGGAGAGGCTGACGAGGTACGTAGCGGGAACTAGGCACATAGCGCTGGCAACAATATTCCCGAAGCTGCCGGGGCTCGTGGGAACGCCGTAAGCGAACGCATTAATTTTTTCCCGATCTCCCAACATCCCTATCGACTTAGCACGAGGCGTGATCACCCCCATAATTGGCTAAGGCCACCACGCGGCCCTGATGTGTAGGCCAAGGCTCTCGCGGGAGGGTGAACGTTCCAAGAAGCTTGCCGCAGGCTTACTGTCGAGGCTCAGCGTGCTCCCAACGCTGACCATGGGAGCCGTCGCCATGTCGCTTAGCGACATAGTAGCCATGGCGATGTCGGTTCGCTGACCCATGCCTAAGGCACCAAGCTGCCGCGCGTGGGAGGTCGCCGCAAAGAAGTTCCACGCAGTTACACAGCCTCTAGCTTCAGGGCCTAGGTCCCGCTAGGCTGCACTCGCTGAGCATCGAGAGCCGCTAGCTCCGCGCTCCTCACCCCGAAGCCTCTTGGCCCACGTGAACAAGTCGCAGCCCTCCCGCTCTGCGCCCCTGTACCCCAATAGCGCCGCCCTCTCTAGGGCGAGGGCAACTCTAGCCCCCTCCTTCACTAGCTCCTCCTCCACACCGATCGAGATCGCGGAGAGCACGGCGTACCTTAACACTATTGACTCGAACATGAGCTGCTGAGGGCACCAGTAGCCCCTGGGCTCGCTCTCCATCAAGCCTTCAAGGCCGCTCTCCTCAACCTTGTAGCATACGGGCTTGAGGAACTCTATGTACAGCCTCAGCAGGGTCCTCATGACCTCCCTCCACGAGTCAACCACGTCACCCGGCCTGCGCTCAGACCTCAGCAGGAAGAGGGCGCACAGCGCCCCCACCACGCCAGGCAGCGCGTAGGGGATGTGGGCGAGTGGCTCAGCGCCCCTCAGGCCGCCCTCCTCTATGCGCCTCCTGGACAGGTGGAGCTCGAGGGGCGTGGGCAGCATGGTGAGGCGCACGAACGGCAGGTCGAGGAGCCTCCCGCCGACGCGGGCGACGGCGTCCTCCATCCCGTACTCCCTAATTATGGTCAGCGTCCTCTCCACCCTCTGGGGGCTGAGGAGCTCGTTGGCCAGGTGCCCGTACTTCGACCTCCTCAGGTACTCAGCGACCTCCTCTAGGTTGGCCTTGGCCCTCCTCAGCCTCTCCTTCAGCCTCTCCGCCTCGCTCTCGCCGCAGGCCCTCAGGCGCTCTTCTACGGACCTGATCACCACTTGAGACGCGTAGGCGTACGACACGAGCTGGACTAGGAAGGCCACCTCGAGGAGGTCGCTCAGCTGGGGCAGCGTCAGGGGGACCTTGGGCATGGACCTCAGGAGCTGCTCAGTCGGGGTGTAGCCCTCGACCCTGCAGAGCGGAGGGATCGAAAGTATCACGTAGGTCAGCATCTCCTCGCTGGAGGGCCTCAGGTAGCCCTTGATGAACGCCCTCTCGAGGTCTGTCACCCTGAGCACGTGGGACCTGCCGAGGGCCACCTCCTCTAAGACCCCCTCCTCGACGAGCCTCCTCACGACCCTCCTCACGCGAGAGTAGGGTATCCCGAGGCGCCTCTCGATGGCCCTGATTGTGCACTCGCTTGGCCTGGCGCTGTTGAACATCAGGTGCTTGAGGATGAGCTCAGCGACCTTCTCGTCAACCTCTGGGACCTTCCTCCTCCTGAGGAGCGAGCCGTAGTAGGTCGCCTCCTCGTAAGCCCTCGCGATCAGCTCTTCCGCCAGGCTATCTGCTTCCCCTGACATCACGCTATTTTTGTATCATATGATATATAAACTTTGTGATTTACACGAAGGTTGGAGATAGCGCGACCTTTATATTCGCTCCGCCAACTACCCACCTGGTGGCCTCAATTGGCGCTGACCCCAGAGCTCTACGACCTGATAGTCAGGATAGTGGACGACAGGGTCAGGGACGTAAAGGTCGCCAGGGAGGAGTACGAGAGGTTAAGAGAGTCCATAGCTAAATTGGCCGAGGCTCAGCGCAGGACTGAGGAGAGGCTCGAGAGGCTAGCTGAGAGGGTGGAGGAGTTAACGGAGGCCCAGAGGCTGACTGAGCAGAGGCTGAGCGCGCTGGCTAAGAGGTTGGAGCAGCTGGCAGAGGCTCAGCGCGCGACCGAGCACAGGCTCGAGGCGCTGGCTGAGGCGCAGAGGCGAACTGAAGAGAGGCTCGAGGCCTTGGCCGAGGCTCAGAGGAGGACCGAGCAGAGGTTGGAGGAGCTGGCGGCGGCCCAGAGCAGGACCGAGGAGAGACTCGAGAAGCTAGCGGAAGCCCAGAGCAGGACCGAGGAGAGGTTGGAGAAGCTCATAGCCGCCCTAGACAGCCTCAGGGTGGAGGTCGGCAGGCTGAGCGACGCCGTGGGGTTCGGCCTCGAGGACATCGCCAGGGTTGTCCTGCCGGGGTGGCTTCACAGGAGCCTGGGAGTGGAGGTCGACGAGCTGAGGAGGGAGTTCATCACTATAGGGGGGAGGGAGGTGGAGGTGGACATCTACGGCGAGGGCAGGCTGAAGGGCGAGAGGGTGGTCGTGGTCGGCGAGGTCAAGTCTAGGATCAGCGAGTCGGACGTGAGGAGGTTTTACGAGAGGGTCTACGCCCCCGCGTCTGAGGACCTGGGGGTTAGGGTCGTCGGGGTCCTGTTCGGCTACCTAGTCCACCCCTCGGCGAGGAGGCGCGCGAGGGAGCTCGGGCTCCACGTGGTAGCGTCATACGGGGCCTAGCCCTCAGCAGGCCCGTGGGACGGTGGCCCGGGCTAGGTACGCCTATAAGGTTGGGATGCCAATGTGGGGCTAGCGGACTGCAGCTGAGGAGGTGCGCTTGCGCTCCGAGAGCTCGAGGCGACTCGGCGAAGCTGTCGCGTTCTCAGCCTTCTACGTGGCCTTCTACCTGTGCAGGTACGGCGTGCTGCCGATGGCGCCGCTAATGGCCCACGAGTGGGGGGTCGGCTACGGCGAGCTAGGCGCCTCGATCTCCCTGATGTACGCTGGGTACCTCGCATCACTCGTGGCGGCCGGGCTAGTAGTGCCGGCCCTCGGGCCAGCGCGAGCGCTGGCATTGAGCTCCTCCCTCACGGCCGCCGTCAACGCCGCCCTCGCCCTGGCTAGGGGGCGCTGCCTGCCCCAGCTCTTACTGGTTAACGGGCTGGCTCAGGGCTTAGCCTGGCCCTCCCTGACTCAGCTGGCAGCGTCGAGGAAGGGGCGCGCGTACTACTTAGTCGGCTCAATGCTGACAGCCGCTGCCCTAGCCCCCACGCTGGTGTTCGGAGCCGCCAGCGCGTTCATGAAGTTCGCCGACTGGCCCCTGTTCTTCCCTACGTCAGCCGCGCTCATGGCGGCGGCCGCGCTGCTGTTCCTCCCCACCCACGCCAGGGCCTGCGCTAGCGGCAGCCGCGCTGGCTGGAGGGGGGCGCGCGACGCGCTGAGGAGCTTGGACGTGTGGATGCTGGGGCTCGCCTACTTCTCCTGCTACGCCCTGGTGAGGGGGCTCCTGAGCTGGCTCCCATCCCTGCTGGTCGAGCTGGAGGGAGTGGCGCCACCCTCCGCGGCCGCCGCGTGCGGGCTAGTGTCAGCGGCCATGGCTGCCTCTGAAGTGGTCGGCGCAATCGTGGCCAGGCGCGCCGCTAGCCCTTGGGCGCTGATAACGGCGTCGTTCGCGCTGTCGCTGGCCGCGCTAACTGCGGGCGCTGCGCTGGGGCCGAGCCCCGCCTTAGTCGCCCTATGCCTCGTCGCCCTCAGCCTGTCGGAGTGGATGTACTTCGCGACGCCAGCTGAGGCCCTGCCTCAGAGCGCGGTGCCAGCGGCCTCAGGCCTCGTGGACGCCCTGGGGTACCTCGGCGGCTCCATCGCCACGTGGCTTCTCTCAGCCAGCGTGACGCTGGGCTACGGGTACCTGCTCGCGGTCGCGTCCGCGTTCTCGGGGCTGGGCCTAGCCCTGTCGCTGACCCGCCTCTGGCTGGCGCGAGCCCCGGCTCTCAAGCTGAGGCGAGCCGCTTAGGCTAGCCGCGCCAACGAACCTGCCATCGTCCCTAGCCGCTCGCAGCCGCCCTATCCTGCCCGCCAGCCAGCCTATCCTCGCCTGAGGCCTGCAGTCGAACTGCGGGACGTACGGCTTGATGTCGAGGAGCGGCGTCCCATCGACGATGTCGACGTCCTCGACGTGGAGCAAGTTCCCTTCGACCCTGACGAGCCTGACGACCGACATGCCGATTGGGTTTGGCCTGGCGGGCGCCCTCGTCGCGAAGACGCCCCTAGCCGCGCTATCCAGGTAGGGGACTACCAGGAGCCTGTACCCCCTGACCAGGTGGAAGTGGTATATGAGGATCACGTGGGAGAAGCCCTCCAGGTCCTTCAGGCCGTCGGCGTACTCCGGGTACACCTCGACGACCCCTCTGACGCCCTCAGCCGCTGTCGGCTGAATGGGCACGCCCCTCACGTCCTTGAACGGCGTCCTTATCACGCCTATGGGCCTGTAGACTATCTCGCTGCGCGCTGAGCCCATGCCGGTCCCTCACGTTAACTGTCGCGCCCTAGCTGACTTAATAGTGGCGCGGCGAGCCGCGACGGGTCCATCGACAGAGCCCCGAGGCACTCCCACCTAGTCGAAGGTCCCGTCGGCCCGTTCGCCTACACGGGGCGAGAAGTCGAGGAGGTGTTCGGGAGCGGGAACGTGACGATACTTGACGGCCTGCGAGACGGGTGCTGCTTCAACAGGGGATTCCTGGTCGGCGCTGAGGAGGAAGTTCGCTGAGTAGCTGAGGTCGGGGGCATCAGGCCCACGAGGGTTGGGTGGGGGGTGAGGAACTGCGGGACAGTTTTTTAAACAAAGAAATGATAGCCCGTTCAACACGAGACTCCTCACACGCCTTGAGCAGCCAGACCTAAGCTTTAAGTCCGGCCGGGTCAGAGAGGCGTAGACTCCCACCGATGTGTCATTAGTTGAAAAGGTTTAAGCGCTCTCCGCATGCTCTGACCCATGGGGTGACCGCCACGCTCGACGTGACGGCTTGCACGTCCACGCGAGGCGCTCCGACGGCGGGAACGCCGTCGCCTTATGGCGGCGCCAGGCTCTCGGGGGGCTCAAGTAAGTAATGAGGAGCCCAGAGAGCCTCAAGGCGTCACAGTAAACTTAGTATATTACCCTAAGGTGTACCGTCTGTACACCATGAGCGAGGTTGTGAGCTTCAAGGTCAAGAGGGAGATCAAGGAGAAGATGATGAGGTACAGGGGCGTCGTCAATTGGAGCGAGGAGCTCAGGAGATTCGTTGAGGAGAGGCTAAGGGAGCTTGAGGCCGGGAAGAACTTTGAGGCCATCATGAAAGAGCTAAGCAGCGCGACCTGGAGCGTCCCCAAGGGCTTCTCAGCTGGGTCAGTGAGGGAGGACCGTGATGGTGGTTGACGCCTCCGCACTAGCCGCGTTCGTTCTCAGGGAGGGGAGCTAGAAAGCTCTGGGCAAGCACCTGGTCTACGCCGTGTCCCTAGACCACGTAGTCAAGGAGGTGGCGAACGCCATATGGGGGGCGGCGTGCCTGAGGGGGTTCCTGAGCAGGGAGGAGGCTCACAGGGCGTACGACCTGTTAAGGAGAATGCTCAGGAAGAACGTCATACTCAAGCCTGAGCTAAGCTACGTGGAGCCCGCGCTCGAGATCTCCATGTCCTGGGGCATTCCCCTGTACGGCGCCCTCTACTTAGCGCTGGCCTCCGAGAAGAGTTTGCCGCTACTCACCCTAGACGCTAGGCAGAGGGAGGTCGCGGTTAAGCTAGGCTTGGCCGTTAAGCCTTGAGGCTCCCTCTCCAGACCATAGGTTTAGCGCGCCCACCGCCGCAGAATCGACGTGTAAGCACTCCGTGGGTCACAGTAGCTGCCGTCGAGTTGCCTGACTCAGAGCTGACCCTGACATTAGTGAGTGCGGGAGCTGCACTGCCCTGGCGCGAGTACATTGATGGAGTGGGGCAGGATGGCGCGGGTCGCCTGGCTCCATCGCCAACTTCCACTTAAACCCTGCCGGATCGTCGGGAGCGCTTCGGTCGTCGATCGAGTCGCCGGGAGCCTCGGCCACTCGACTGACAGCGGCTGGAAGTCCCTCAGCGAGATCTTACACTCGAACCGCTCCTCCTCGTGTCTGTTGACCACGTAGACGCGTGCTACTCTCCGTCCCGAGAGGCTGTGGCAGCCCCGTTGATGGATGTCTCGATTGACGGCACCGTGGTGACGGTAAGCTGACTGAGCGCGTGTACATCTATTGGCTAGTCAGGCGCCAAGTGCCGAGGGGCCATCGCGACTTGCACCACTTTAAGGGGGAGAGCGCTGGAGAAGCTCTGCGCCCACTCCTAGCGACGACCAACCGACGCCAGGCGCTCGGGTAGCACGGGTAGGTTAATATCGGCCTCTCATGCCGCCTCTACAGGGGCTAAGTTGGAAGAGGTCCCGCTGACCCTGATCGAGGGCGAGAAGCTCCTGCTGATGCTCATAGACCTGGAGGTCGCTGAGCGTGCTGAGGGTGGGGATTGAGAGCGTCGACGGCTCGAGATCCGTGGACGTGGTAGCCATGGCTAGCAGTGAGTTCGCGGAGCTCGAGCCGGAGGTCCTGCTGCCCTTGAGTATGGCTGAGCGTCCCAGGCTTCACGGGGTCGCAGAGCCCGAGACCCGCGCCAAGGTGGCGGGGGACTGCAGGGAGGCCTCACTCCTCAGAAATAAGGGCTCAGCTAAGGTCTGCGTCCTGGCTGGCGACAGGGTCGAGGAGCCCGTCACCAGCGCCGCCGTAGTGGCCCCGGGAGCTAGGTACGCGCCCCTGAACGATGAGCTGCTGGGGAGGCTGAGAGTTTTCCTGCTAGACTTCAGGGACGGCATCTGGTGCTTCAGGGACGAGCTGGGCAGGAGGGAGAGGAGGAGCCTGTGGGCTAGCGCTCCCTCTCGGAGGCCCTGCTCAACCGTTAGCGCTTTTACCACCGCGCGGGTAGCAGGCAGGGGGTGTAGCGCGTGCCCCTGGGGGCGTTCCACGCTAGGCTGGAGCTCCTGCCTAAGGAGAGCGTCCAGGCGATAGTGGAGGGAGCTCTCGAGGTGCTGGAGACCGTCGGGTTCTCCTACAAGCACCCTAAGGCCCTGGGATTCCTAGACGGAGCCGGGGCTGACGTCGACTTCAGGAGGGGGGTGGCGAGGCTGCCGAGGGAGCTGGTCCTAGAGGCCGTGAAGAGGGCTCCCAAGGCTTACGCCGTGGAGGGGCCTGAGGGCAGGGTCAGCGTGGGCGACGGGAGGCTCAAGGTCGCGATGGGCTCTGAGGTGTACCTGGTCGACTACGCTAAGATGGAGAGGAGGCCTGGCGTCAGCGAGGACTGCGTGAAGTCGATAGCGCTCGGCAACGCGCTCGAGAACATATCGGTGGTCACCCCGTTCGTCATACCGTCGGACGTCCCGATCTGGGCCGCCGACGTGAGAGGCTACAGGCTCCTCTTCACGTACTCGAGGAAGCCGTGCTCCGCCTGGATCTACTCACCGGAGAGCGCGAGGTGCATCATTGAGATGGCCAAGATCGCTGTAGGCGGCGAGGATGAGCTCAGGAGGAGGAAGGTCGTCGGGTATGGCGCTGAGCCGACGAGCCCCCTCCAGCTCTCGCGCCACGCGATAGAGATCATGGTGGTGATGGCCGAGCACGGCCTCCCGGTTAGCGCGACCGGCTCAATGGTCATGATGGGGGCCACTGGCCCAATGAGTGTCGCCGGCTCGCTGTGCCTCATGACTGCTGAGGTGCTGGCGGGGATAGTCTTGACTCACCTCATGAGCCCCGAGTCCCCCGTGTCGTTCTCAACCTCCGTCCACGTGTTCGACCAGAGGACCGCCCTCTGCTCCTTCGGCGCCCCCGAGAACGTGCTGGCCAGCTTGGCGGGCGTGCAGGTCGCCAGGAGCTTGGGCCTGCCCTGCTTCTGCAACGTGGGCCTCTCGGACTCGCCGGTGCCCGACTTCCAGTGCGGCTTCGAGAAGGCCCTCGGGGCGGCGCTCGCGGTGGCGGCTGGCGCTGAGTGGGTGGGGTCGCAGGGGATAGTTGGTGCGGACCAGGGGGCTAGCTGGGAGCAGCTGGTCATAGACGACGAGTGGGTGAGCGCCATCAACAGGATCCTGGAGGGCTTCGAGGTGAGCGAGGAGGCGCTGGCGCTAGACGTCATAAGGAGCGTCGGGGTCGGCGGCACGTTCCTGGGGCACAGGCACACGCTAAGGCGCGTGAGGAGCGAGGTCTGGTACCCGGCGCTCTTCGAGAGGAGGCCGTGGGGGCAG
>Ga0180302_10001690_pt1 | contig 10535 bp, 11 predicted proteins | sample GuaBasSediGuay17_FD_121794 | JGI IMG/M metagenome (GOLD analysis project Ga0180302, IMG submission 121794) | Subseafloor sediment microbial communities from Guaymas Basin, Gulf of California, Mexico - Guay17, Core 4571-4, 12-15 cm | ecosystem: Environmental > Aquatic > Marine > Hydrothermal... | reverse complement strand
TACCAGTCTCAAGTAAGTAACCTCTATTTGCAATTTCCAGAGACTTTCTTGCATTCTGCTCGACTAGTAGAATAGTAATTCCTTCATCTCTTAGTCTTTTTATCACTTCAAATAATCTATCAACAAGTTTTGGCATCAAGCCCATTGATGGTTCGTCTAATAATAATAATTCAGGCTTACGCATCAAGCTTCTAGCTATTGCTAGCATTTGACGTTCTCCACCACTAAGAGTTCTAGCTAATTGATTTTTCCTCTCTTTAAGTATCGGGAAAAGCTCGTAAACAAGGTTTAGTCTCTCTTTTATGACTTTTCTCGATTTTTCTAAGTAAGCTCCCATTAATAGGTTTTCATAGACTGTTAAATAGGGGAATAATCCTCCTCCTTCTGGAATTATAGATATGCCCATTTTGACTCTCTCCCATGGAGGTAAATGAGTTATATCTTCTCCTCTGAAAATTATTTTTCCTTCAACTGATTTAATAAATCCCATTATAGATTTTAGAAGCGTTGTCTTACCAGCGCCATTTGCTCCTATTACTGCTACGATTTCTCCTCTATTAATCGTTAATGATACATCTTTTAGTACATGGATTTTGCCGTAATAAGCATTTAATCTTTTTATTTCAAGAAGTAGTTCATTGCTCATATTTAACACCTAACCGACTTTATATCCGCTTCCTAAGTAGGCTTCGATTACTACGGGGTTCTTTTTTATTTCCTCTGGAGGCCCCTCAGCTATTATCTTTCCATAGTTTAGAACATACATTCTATCAGATAGCTCCATGGCAACTTTCATATTATGCTCAACCAGCATAATCGTTACTCCTCTCTCCTCTCTCAGCGTACTGACTAGTTTCATAATTTCCACGGCTTCTTTATGACTCATTCCGGCTGTTGGTTCGTCTAATAACAATATCTGAGGATCTAAGGCAAGGGCCCTTGCGATTTCTAGTCTACGGAGATGACCTATGGGAAGAACCTTCGCAGGAGAATCTTTATACTCACTTAATCCAACTTCCTCTAGTATCCTAGTTGCTTTCTCTATTATGTCCTTTCTATAATAGCTTTTAACGAAAGATATACCGAAATAATAGTCTTTTCCACAAGCTACGATCACATTTTGAAGAACAGTTAAGTCTCTAAAAGGTTTAACTATTTGAAAGGTTCTACTTATCCCCATTTTCGCTATTTTTGCGGGTGGTAACCTATCGATTCTCTTATTCATGTAAAATACGTGACCTTTCGTAGGTTTATAAAATCCGCTTATAACGTTAAATAGCGTTGTCTTACCTGCTCCATTTGGACCAATGATTCCAAGAATCTCTTCTTTCTCTACGTAAATATTAACTCCATCTAGTGCTCTAACGCCTCCAAAGTATTTACAAAGATTTTCAGTACGTAGCATCGCGCTACCTTTCATTTTTGAAACCCACCAATCCATTTCTTTATTTTTGTCTCTAGGTAACTACCCTTCCCTAGTAACCCTTGCGGCTGGAATCTCAATAATATTATTAATATCAAAGTATGCATTATAAGTCTATATTGCCTAAGAGGCCTGAAAATTTCAGGAAGAATTATTACAAGGGCGGTACCAATTATAGGACCATATACAGTACCTAGACCTCCCAGTATGCACATAGATAAAAGCTCAATAGACTTAGCAAATGTAAAATCACTATAAGCGACGCGCATACTAAAGTGAGCATAAAGGCTCCCAGCGATGCCAGCCATTCCAGCCCCTATTGCGAAAGCTAATACTTTGAATTTCTTAACATCGATACCTAACGTTTGTGCGGCATCTTCATCCTCCCTAATTGCTTCAAAAGCTAACCCTAACCAGGAGCGCTCGATCCAGATGTTTACGAGGAGACATATAAGGAATATGACAAATACTAGGGCTAGATAAGTTACTCCAGTTAATTTATATCCAAAGATCCTTGGCCTAGGTACTCCAAGTAGTCCGAAGGAGCCGCCGAATATTGGATAATATAGAAATATGGCCACCATAATGAAATTGAATCCTATTGTCGTCATGGCTAAGAAATCGTATTTTAACCTTATACTGATGGCTCCTAGTAGCATACCTGCAATGAATGATATAAGACCAGATAAAGGTAAAGCAATCCAAAAGGATATTCCAAACTTCATTGTTAAAATCGCGGAAGTGAATGCTCCTATTCCTATAAATGCCGCTTGTCCTAAATTAACTTGACCAGCGTAACCCATAGTGATATTTAATCCCATCACAGCTATTGCGTAAATCAAAATCCAGATGAGTAAAGTGATGTAATACATACCAATCTGCATACTAAAACACCTCATTCAACTTTACCGAACAGCCCTTGTGGTCTAAATAGCAACAATATAATCATGATGATAAAAGCGAAGGCTTCTCTTGGCAGTAAATAACCAAGAGTGGCGATTAGAAAAGTTTCTGCAATCCCTAATATTAATGCGCCTATTATGGCTCCAGCTATACTGCCTAGTCCTCCTATCACTATTACTACTAATGCCTTATACGCTACTATATCGCCCATATAAGGGAATACCTTAGCATAGTATATTCCAACGAGTAGCCCTCCTATCCCTGCTAAAATAGAACCTATTATGAAGTTGAAATCTATTACTTTAATTACATTCTCGCCCATAGCCATAGCCATCTCGAAATCTTGGGAGGCCGCGCGAGAAGCTAAACCTATCTTTGTTTTATTAATTATTAACCAGAGAGCCAGAATGAATCCCGTAATAACTGCTAAGAAGATGATTTGGTGAAAACCTATCATTACCTTACCAATCTCATAGGACTCTCGAGGAATTTCTTCGACGTGGAAACCTATAGGATAATGACCCCATATCTGAGCTATTACTTCAGCTAATAAGAGATACACAGCGATACTTATAATTAGGGGTATATAAGCGGGTTTATCAAGGAGTGGTAAATAGAGGCTTCTTTCGATGATCACTCCCAGAATAGCGCAGACAATGGATGCTGCTATAATAGCTAGGAATATATTATGAGTAACAACATATGTAGAAAAAGCAATGTACGCGCCCAGTGTATAAACGCCAGCGTGTGCTATATGCAATATTCGGAGTAGTCCGTATACCATGGTTAAGCCTAGTGCAATAATCATGTATATTACGCCCATCAATATTCCATTAAGTAATAATTGAAGAAAAACGTCAATAGAGAAACTCATAGGACATCCCTCAAAAATTTTTGAATTAGAGTGCTCAAAAAGAAAGAGTAAATAAAAAATAAAAATGGATGATTATTACAACACTTATTCTGGAGGAGTAATAATGTCAGGATCAGTTATATCTGCATAGTGGTGGAATTCTCCTTCTCTGACGATCTGAGCAACCATAGGTTTGCATGCATTACCTTGTTCTGTGAAGTAGTATAAGGTACCGGTGACCATCTCTACATTCTCAAGATTCTTTAAAGCATTTACGATATCATCTGGGTCGAGGCTTCCAGCAGCTTCGATAGCTTTAGCCAATACTAAGACAGCGTCATATGCAGATGCTCCGACCATGTCAGCTTCAATTCCAGTCATATTCTTGTAGTCGCTTAAGAATGTCTGTACGAGTTCTCTTGGGCTATCTCTATCTAGATCGGTTACGATTATTGTTCCCTCGGCGGCATCTCCAGCTAATTCTAAGAATTTAGGAGAGTCGTAACCCTCACAACCTATAATTGGGGCAGTAATGCCTAGTTCTTTCGCTTGAGAGACTATGTGAGCGGCTTCGCTATAATAGGCGGGAGCAAGAATAGCATCAGGATTAAGAGCTTTTATCTCGGTTAGCCATGTGCTAAAGTCCGTTTCTCCTAATTCGTACTTCTCGTAATAAATTACTTCTCCTCCTAATACATCTTCTATGTATGCTTTAGCATTTTCAGCAAGAGTAGTTCCGAATGGTATGTCCATGTATAGAATTGCGACTCGTGTAGCGTTTAATAATCCAGCTACGTAACCCATAGCTTTGCCTTCAGGGACGCCTGTTAATCCCACTCTGAACACATAAGGTTTATCTCTAGTAATTTCTGGATGAACAGCATAAGCTGAAATATATGGAATTCCACTTTCATTAAATATTGCAGAGGCTGCTAATGTAGGATGACTATAAGACCCGCTTATAGCAGCTACAACACGATCTTCTTCTATCAATTTGTGAGCTATAGCAATAGCCTCATCTGGATCACAAGCATCATCATAATATATTAACTTCAGAGGTCTTCCTAACACACCCCCTTTAGCATTTATGTGCTGAACGGCTAGTTGAGCTCCGTGTAATGCGCTTAATCCATCGGCTGCGGCGAATCCGGTTAGGGGTGCGTGAAATCCTATCTTTATGGGCTGTACAGCAGGCGGTTTAGTTAGATACCACCAAGCTATAGCGCCGCCGATAATTATGATAATCACAATTATAGCAGCAACGGCTAGCTTCTTATCCATTAATTACACCTCAAGATTTAAGATTTTATTTTTAAATGGATGCTTTTTATGTATGAGATCCAGATACAGTATACATATTTTGATTTAAAAATTTTTCTTATTTTTAAACGTATAAAATAAAAAAATTCAATTTTTTAAAGGTGATAACTACAAATAAATTGTATTACACTTTTCCATAAGAGAAGCGTTTCCAGAGACGTGAATTAATGTTTATTTCCTTAATACCAATAAGAATGTCACTATGGAATTTATTTAGGATATTTTTATATTTTGAAAACGCATTAAAGATTCATATTGATGGTTATATTTCCCTTTTATTATATATGCCAAATAAGTAAAAATGCTGCGTTGGTGTTCTAAATGGCTGACCCCCTTGCTATGGTTAGGAGGAGAGAAATAAGAGTAATTACTGGAGATGAACTTCACACAGCTAACTGGCAAATTGAAGGAATCCTAAGGATGCTCTTCAATGTTCTCGACCCCAATGTAGCTAAGGATCCAGATAACCTAATAGTATATGGAGGAACGGGCAAAGCAGCGAGAAATTGGGATGCGCTAGAATGGATCGTTGAAACGCTCATTGCAATGGATCCAGATGATACTTTATTGATTCAGAGTGGAAAGCCTGTTGGAGTATTTAAGACTCATGAGTATGCACCCCGAATGCTTATGTCTAATAGTGTTCTAGTTCCCAGATGGGCAACGTGGGAATATTTCCTAGAGTTGGAGCAAAAAGGTCTTATAATGTATGGTCAGATGACGGCAGGAAGTTGGTTATATATTGGTACCCAAGGGATTCTACAAGGTACATATGAAACCTTTGCATCAGCTGCAGATAAATATTTTGGAGGATCATTAGAGGGAAGATTTGTCTTGAGTGCTGGATTGGGAGAGATGGGTGGTGCACAGCCTTTAGCAGTAACTATGAACGATGGTGTAGGATTATTTGTTGAAGTGAGGAAGGAAGCTATAGAAAGAAGGATAAAGACTGGATATTTAATGGAGTGGACAGAGGACTTAGATGAAGCTCTAGAAATGATACAGAATGCCTTGAGAGATAAGGAACCACTGAGCGTTGGTCTTCTTGGTAACGCAGCAGAGGTATATCCAGAATTATTGAGGAGAGGTATTATTCCCGATGTAGTTACGGATCAAACTGCAGCCCACGATCCATTGAGAGGATATTACCCTGCAGGATTAAGCAGAGAAGAAGCTGATGAATTGAGAGTTACCGATCCAGATAAGTACTTGAAATTGGCTAGAAAAAGTATTGTTGAGCATGTAAAAGCAATGATTGGATTTATGAAGAAAGGCGCAGTAGTTTTTGAGTACGGTAATGGTCTCAGATATCAAGCAAAATTAGCGGGATATGAAGATGCATTTGCATTTCCAGGATTCGTGCATGTATTCGTAAGAGAGTTATTCCAAGAGGGAAGAGGGCCATTCAGATGGACTAGCCTAGTAGGAGATCCTGAGGATATTTACAAACTTGATGATGTTATCGTTAAAGAATTTAAGCATAATAGAAGACTCGTCAGATGGATAATCAAGGCAAAAGAGCAAGTAAAGTTCCAAGGATTACCAGCTAGAGTTTGTTGGCTTGGTTATGGAGAAAGAGCTCGATTCGGAAAGATCATCAACGAGATGGTGAGAAAAGGAGAATTATCCGGGCCAATATGGATTGGAAGAGATCATCTGGACGCTGGTAGTGTGGCATCACCAACACGAGAGACCGAGGGAATGAAAGATGGATCAGACGCGATTGGCGATTGGCCTGTATTAAATGCATTACTAAATGCTATAGCCGGAGCGACATGGGTTGCTTTCCATCATGGTGGTGGCGTTGGAATTGGGCTTTCCTTGCATGCTGGATTTGGTTTAGTTGCAGATGGTACCAAGGAAATGGAAAAGAGAATAGTAACAATGCTAACTACGGATCCTGGCCTGGGTATTCTGAGACACGTTGATGCTGGTTATGATAAATCCAAAAAGATTGCGAGAGAGAAGAAAGTTTGGTATCCACCTGATAAAGAAACATGGCCCGATTATGCATTGAAGAATCTTGAGGAGAGAAGTAAGAAGTTTAGAGAGTGAAATTCGTTTTTATTCTTTTTATTTTTTATATTTTACTGGAGAGGGTTAGTCAATTAAGATTTTAATAATTCTCTAAAAGTATACACCCGTAGACCATATTCCCTTCTTAATAGATCTCGAATGGATATTATATCTTCATCTTCAGTGACTAATTTCTTCCCGTGATTCACTGCCGTAGCTACAATTACACAGTCAATATAATCATTTAATTTCTCACGTAACTTGAACGAGACCCTAATTATTTCTGATTCAGAGAAAGGTATTATCTCAAAGCTCTTCAATATAGCATTAATACCTTTAACTACGGTATCACTATCAATACCGAGTTTAGCAGCTTTAGCTTGAAGTTCAAAAATCGTTATTAAGCTAATTTTAATGTCGCTGAAAGTTATTCTGACCTGATTTTCGTCGATCGCTTTCAACAGATCTTCATCGATATCAATTCCAACTAGCGGTAAGAAATACGTAGTGTCCACTATCATTCTTCTAGCCTCTTGGATAATTCTTTCCTAAATCGATGAAACTCTTCTTTAGTGATCTTCACTTTCTTTTTCTTCCTGATAAGGTCTTTTATCTCTAAGATGCCTCTTAATCTTATTGACTCTCTAATCAACTCATTCAGTACCCTAGAGATTGCTCTTGCGGTTCCGTATCTGGCGATACTCTCTTTTACGAGTATCTCATAAACATCGTCATCCAAAATGACAGCTGTGCGCCTTGACATAGTCCATCAACTATATGATTATATGCTTAATCATATATATGATCAAAAAAATATAAGATTTTTACCTTATCAATAATGGAACGACATTTTTTGTTCTCTAGATGGCTGCTAATCCAGTATTAAAAAATGTTAGTTTGAGTTCATGTATGAGATTTGAAAATAAAACACGATAGGCTATACTTACGACATTCTTGATATTACGTATGATAAATAACCCGTTATGATGAAAAATAACACAAATCCAGCGTTTAAAAGTTCAATGAAAATTAATAATTCTACGATGATTCCATAAATGAGTATACTCGAGGTAAAGGCGATCATTAAAATTATTCTTCCTTTACTTGATATTTTAGGAAATAATATTCTTTTCTTAATTAGTAGAAGTGTTAGGAAATCTAAGATAGCAAATAGTATCAGCACAAGAAAAATGAGTCCCCAAACATCTAATGTTGGAATACAGATCATTGTTTCCACATAGCTAACGGGATAATCTGGTAACAGTAAAGGCATAATCATCAAAATTATAGATAAAGCGATAGTCGTGATATCAAGCAGAAAATAAGATTTTTCTTGAGGCATAATCATCTCCTTACAAAATTTTTTAGACCATTTTTCTACATTTAAACGTAAGCAAGGATAAAATTATTTAAAAGTTTTCGGTGAATTGAATAGAAAGATAACTCAGTTCACTACGAGAATATTTTATCATTTACTCGATCTCACGGATAATTATATTTCCACGTCTAATGACTTTCAATCTTTGTAGAGCATTTCTAAATATATCTCTTATTTCGGCTAAGAAATCGTTATCAGCATATATGATTATTCCGCTATGGAAAAAATCATAAATGATCATCCTCGAATCTTCAGCAAGGATTTTGATCTCTTGGGGTGAATATATGTGATATTCAACTGCATGACCTTGGATTAATATGGGAGGAAGATCAAGTCTTTTCCAATACGGACCAGAAATATTTTCACACACCAAAAGAATATCGATATCACTTGACTTTTTCCAGTCTCCACGCGCGAAACTTCCTATAATGGCAATTAATTTGACTTGATGTCCCTTTGAATCTAATTCGTCTTTCAATTTAAGCAATTTTACTTTTAATTCATCAATAATTTTTTTGCCAAATTTATCACGTTCATCGCAGTACTCAGGCATCTCTCCGCATCCTCCTTAGTGTAAAGTTTATGTGCCAGTAGATCCATTCCTGGATGGAGATTCGGATACCTAGGTGGAGTGTAATGCTTATCTAGTAATATCGCATCATCTATATATGATGATACATCTATTTTATATGATTTGGAGACTTCCATTAGCAATACATAAACTGAATGACCGCGGACTTCTATGCCTTTTTTATACAAAACAGCTTTAAGTGCTTTTTTCTGCAGCTTGTTGTGAGTGGAAACACGAAGCTGCAAAATGATTTAATTGAAGTAAATCTCTTGCTACATTTAGATCCTCTAGGGCATCTTCCATCCATCTTTTAGATTCGATTTCCCACCTGGACATTATAAAAACCGATGTCATCGTAAGTAGCCTCTAATTCCTAAAAATACTATAAGGAACTACTCTTTAATTTTTCCTTCTTCGACAACTATCCTGCCATTCTTTATGACTATATTGACTAAATTTACTCCAAATTTATAGTTTAGCCAGTAATGCGTCGGAATGTCTAAAATCACTATATCAGCTTTCTTACCTACGCTTATGCTACCAATTTCATGGGCCAATCCAATCGCGTGAGCTGCATTTATTGTCACAGCCGTGATAACTTCAGCAGGAGTCATTTTTAAGAAATATGTTGCCATGAACATTGGTACTTGTAAATTTTCCACCCAACAATTCGGATTAAAGTCAGATGCTATAGCAATTGGTACCCCCGTTTTGATCATTTTTCTAGCATCAGGAAAAGTGTAATCCATTAACACCATCGGAGCTGTTGGCAAAAGAACACCAATCACACCTTTTTCAGCTAGCATTTTAATACCATTATCAGAAGCTCTTGCTAAGTGATCTGCTGATATTGCACCTACTTCTGCGGCTAACTCAGCGCCACCTAAGCAATGAATTTCGTCAGCGTGAATTTTTGGTATTAACCCATATTCTTTTCCGGCCAATAATATTCTTCGCCCCTGCTCTATGGTGAATACATTCTTTTCAACGAATACATCATTAAATTTTGCTAATTTCCTCTCTGCTACCTTTGGTATTATTTCCTCAATTATTATATTTACATAACTATCTGGATCATCCTTATACTCCTCTGGTATAGCATGTGCTGCAAGTAAAGTTGGAATTACGTCGACAACATGTTGTTCATCTAGTTTCTTATATGCCTCGAGCATCTTAATTTCATCTTCAACATTTAATCCATACCCAGATTTCGCTTCTACAGTTGTGACTCCATGCTTTAGCATTGTATCTAATCTAATTTTACCCTCCTTAACGAGGTCGTCTATTGAAGCTTTTCTAGTCTCTCTAACAGTTTTTAATATACCACCTCCTCTCTTTAGTATCTCCAAGTAGCCTACTCCCTCTAATTTTAGTGTTAGTTCTTCTTCCCTAGACCCCGCGAAAATAAGGTGAGTATGAGAATCTATAAAACTGGGTAAAACTACCTTGTTTTTGGCTAATATTATTTCCTCTGCTGTATATTTTTCCGTCATCTCGCTTGATTTTCCGACATCGACTATTCTTCCGTTCTCTATTGCTACAGCTCCGTCCTTAATTATCTGAAGTTTTTTCATCTCTTCTCCAATCGCGGGTTTCTCAGAGAAGCCTTGTAAAGTTATTAATTCAGAGGCATGTAAAATCAAAAGATCTACGCTCTTCTTCATAGTATTCACCTTTTAACTACTCCTGCTAAGAAGTAAAGAATCGCATTTGCAGCAAGATCCGTGGTTATTTTCGCTACATCATACGGCGGGGCATGTTCAGTTATATCCATCGCAAACACCTTTGTATTAGTACCCAAATGATAAGCAGCATCGAATACATCTTGGGGTAATAATCCTCCGGTGCTTGGAGCGTTTACTCCAGGTGCATATGCCATGTCTACGCTGTCAACATCGAAACTAAAGTATATTCCCTCGACATTTCTGAACTGATCTAGGATTTCCTTGATTATTTTTTCAATACCAATTTTTCTAACATCACGAGCTGTGTAAATTAATAAACCTAATTCTCTGGCTTTCTCAACGTAATATCGAGAGTTTATGAAACCTCTAATTCCTATTTGAGCTAT
>Ga0180302_10001689_pt1 | contig 10537 bp, 12 predicted proteins | sample GuaBasSediGuay17_FD_121794 | JGI IMG/M metagenome (GOLD analysis project Ga0180302, IMG submission 121794) | Subseafloor sediment microbial communities from Guaymas Basin, Gulf of California, Mexico - Guay17, Core 4571-4, 12-15 cm | ecosystem: Environmental > Aquatic > Marine > Hydrothermal... | reverse complement strand
TAGAGGTCGTCGTCGGAACGGTCGAGGAGTAAAGGGAAAAAATTTCCCCCGCTTTCCCTCACCTTTTCCTTCCCCTCCCCCAAAAACCGCCTAAGACCCGCGGCACGTTAATTGCATCCCCTGGTCGAGGAGCTCGATCGAAAGGGGGATCGTGTGGATGATCAGGGGGCTTTATAAGGCGGCCCAGGGGATGCTCTACAGGCAGAGGAAGCTGGACGTCATCGCCAACAACCTCGCCAACGCCAGCTCGACCGGCTACAAGAGGAGCATGGTTGGGTTCAACGCCGCCTACCCGACGAACTTCGCCCCGGCCCCCAGGCTCATCCTGGCCTCCCTGCCGCTCCGGAACGCCGACCACATGCCGGAGCTGATGATCATGCGATATGGCGTGGATTTCTCCCAAGGGCCGATAAGGGAGACGGGCAATCCCCTGGACTTCGCCATAAACGGCAGGGGGTTTTTCGTCATCCAAACCCCCAACGGCGTCAGATACACCCGCGATGGGAGGTTCGCGCTCAACGCCAACGGCGAGCTGGTGACGCTGAACGGCGATAAGGTCCTCGGCCAAAACGGCCCCATAACCATCCCCAAGGGCGGGTCGATCCATGTCGATAAATCGGGGAGGATCTACGTCGACGGGAAATACGTGGACACGCTCCTGATCGTCGATCTGCCCCTCAGCTCGCTGGCCAAGGAGGGGAAGGTCAGGTTCGCCGCCGTTGGGACGACGACCCCCCAGCCGATCCCGGCCAACGCCGAGGTGCTCCAGGGCTTCCTGGAGGATTCGAACGTCGACATCGTCAGGGAGATGGTCGAGATGATAGAAACGCTCCGCTGTTATGAGAGCTATCAGAAGGCGATTCAGGCCTTCGATTCGACCGTTCAACAGCTCAACGAGTTCGCCAAAGCTTGAGGGAGGGATGAGGCATGATAAGGGCGCTTTGGACGGCGGCCTCGGGGATGAGGGCGGAACAGACCGCCATGGACATCATAGCCAACAACATCTCCAACGTCAACACGATCGGCTTCAAGAGATCCAGGCCCGATTTCGAGGATCTGATCTACCAGGTGATAAAGCCGGCCGGGGTCATAAACATCGCCGACGCCCAGATCCCCACCGGCATAGAGATAGGCCACGGCACCAAGCTGATCTCCACCCAGAGGATCTTCACCGTAGGCGACCTGCAGGAGACGGGCAACAAGCTGGATCTGGCGATACAGGGGGACGGGTTTTTCAAGATAAAGCTGGGCAATCAGATCGTCTACACCCGCAACGGCGCCTTCAAGGTCGATGCCCAAGGCCGGATCGTCACATCACACGGCCTGCCGCTTGAGCCGGAGATCATCATCCCAAAAGAGGCGACCGATATCTTCATCTCCAACGACGGGACCGTCCAGGTGAAGCTGCCCGATCAGCCGGATGGGGTGGTCATAGGCAGGATAGAGCTCGTGAAGTTCATCAACCCGGCCGGGCTGCACCACATAGGCAGGGGCCTCTACGAGGAGACGGCCGCCTCGGGACCTCCCATAACCGGCAAGCCGGGCGAAAACGGCTTCGGATACATCGAGCAGGGGATGCTGGAGATGTCCAACGTTAAGATCGTCGACGAGATGGTCGGCCTGATCATCGCTCAGAGGGCCTACGAGGTGAACTCGAAGGCTATTCAGGCGGCGGACGAGATGCTCAACATAGCCAACAACTTGAGAAGGTGATGAGCGATGAAGCTTAAATCGCTCCCGCTTCTCATCGCCATGCTCCTCCTTCCCCTGAGCTCGGCCTTCTCCGAGGTCGTCATCAGGCTTCTGGAGAGGGCCGAGATCTCCTCCGATGAGGTGAGGCTGGGGCAGATCGCCTTGATCAGCGCCGGCGACGAATCGCTTCTCAAACGGCTCTCCTCCATAAGGCTCGCTTCGGCCCCCAGGCCGGGCGGCTCCATCGAGATCACAAGGGCACACGTCCAAGTCTGTCTTGAGCGGGAGGGCGTTAAAGGGACGAAGGTGGAGGGGAGGAGGACGATCGTCGTCAGGAGGGCGCAGATCGTCAAGCCCGAGAGGGTGCTTGAGGCTGTCGAGAAATTCATACGGGAAAGCCTCAAGCTGCCCGAAGAGGCGGTTGTCGCGCTGGAACCCTCCTCCCCGCTGAGGGAGCTCCTCCTGCCGGAGGGGGAGATCTCGATCCGCGTCGAGTCGCTCTCCCCCGATGTTTTAAGAGGATGGCTCAGGATCACCTTCCTGGCAGCGGGAAAACCCGTGGAGGAGCTCCCTCTCTTCCTCGACATCAAGGTCGAGCGACCGGTCGTGGTGGCGGTTGAACCGATAAAGGCCGGCGAAAGGATAAAGGCCGACAAGCTCAAGGTGGAGAGGCGGATGGTAGGCTACAGGGAGTCCGACGCGCTCTCGAAGGTCGAGGAGGCGGTCGGGAAGGTCGCCTCCGAGTTCATACCCAAAGGGGCAATTGTTAGAAAACGCCACCTGCGGGCGCCCGTGGTCGTGAGGAGGGGGGATCTCGTGATCATCGTCGCCATCTGCGGCCCGATAAAGGTCACGGCCAGGGGCAAGGCGGTGGAAAACGGGAGGCTCGGGGATTACATCGAGGTCGAGAATTTGAGATCCAAACGCCGGATCTTCGCCGAGGTGGTAAGCCCCGGCGTGGTGATGGTGAAGGTAAGGGGTGAGGGGGGATGAGCGGATGAGATGGCCGATCCTCTGTATTTTGCTGCTGGGCCTGGCGATCCAAACCGCTCAAGGGGCGGAGAGGTCGCCGAGGAAGCTGAGCGAGGTGTCGATCTACTCCGACCTGAAGGCGCACAGAGTAGGGGATATCGTAAGGGTGAAGATCGTCGAGTCGGCCTCCGCCTTCAAGGAGGCCTCGGCCAAGACGTCCAGGACATCGGGCAAGAAGGGGCTTCTCAACCTGCCGTGGCTCCGATGCAACTCGTTCTTCATCCGATACAACCCGTTCTCCAAGGGAGTCGACCTCTCATCGGAGACCAGCTTCTCCGGCAGCGGGTCGATCTCAACCAAAGGGGAGTTCAGGGCCGAGGTGACGGCGGTCGTCAAGGAGGTGTTGCCCAACGGCAACCTGCTGATAGAGGGCAGGAGGGAGATATCGATCGACGGGGAGAAACAGGTGATATACGTCAAGGGGATCGTCAGGCCGCAGGACATCTCGCCGGATAACGTCGTCCTCTCGATCGATCTGGCCGACAGCGAGATAAGGTATGAGGGGAAGGGGATGGTTTCGAGGCAGAAGAAGCCGGGCTTTCTGAGCAGGCTGCTGGATTGGCTCTGGATCTTCTGAGGGGTGAGGGCTTATGAGGCCGATGGCCGTTTTGCTGGCGATAGCGTCGGCGCTTCTGGCGATCGGGCCGGTCCATGCGGAGCAGGTGAGGCTGAAGGACATAGCGGAGATAGAGGGCGTGGGGGAGGAGTTCCTGTTCGGATACGGGCTGGTCGTGGGGTTGAACGGGACCGGCGATTCGAGCAACTACATCACGGCCCAATCGGTCAGCAACATGCTCCGAAGGCTGGGGATAACCGTCCCGCCGGAGCAGATCAGGCTGAGGAACGTGGCCGCCGTGATGGTCACGGCCAAGCTTCCCCCCTTCGCCAAGCCGGGCAGCAGGATAGACGTGACGGTCTCATCGATAGGGGACGCCAGGAGTTTGGTGGGCGGGACGTTGCTTCCCACCCCCCTGAGGACGCCTTTCGATCCCGAGACGGTCTACGCGATCGCCCAGGGGGAGATATCGATCGGCGGGTATAGGTTCGGGGCGAGGGGCGCCCTGGCCCAGAAGAACCACCCCACCGTCGGCCACATCCCCGGCGGGGGGATCGTGGTGAGGGGAATGGAGGTCAAGCTGGCGGATGGCGAGAGCTTGACGCTTGTCCTGGACGACCCCGACTTCACCACCGCATCGAGGGTCGTAGAGGCGATAAACGCCAAGTTCGGCTCGAAGATCGCCTCGGCGATCGACGGCGGGACGATAAAGCTGACGGTGCCCCAGCGGTATAAGGGCGATCTGGTCCGGTTCATAGCCGAGGTCGAAAACGTCAAGGTCGAGCCCGATACGGTCGCCAGGGTCGTCATAGATGAGAGGACGGGGACGGTGGTCATAGGGAAGGATGTGAGGATATCGACGGTGGCGGTGGCGCACGGGGACATCAGGGTCGAGATCTCCACGACGGCGGAGGTCTCCCAGCCGTATCCCGAGACCGCCGGCCAGACCGTGGTCGTCGAAAGCTCCAGGGTGGACGTGACGGAGGAGGGGGGGAGCGTGGCGCTGATCGAGTCGAACGCCACCATAGGCCAGCTGGTGGCCGCCCTCAACGCCATAGGCGCCACGCCCCAGGATCTGATAGCCATCCTACAGAACATCGCCAAGGCCGGGGCGTTGAAGGCGAAGCTGATAGTGAGGTGAGGATGAGATGGATCTCGGCTTGAAGCTGAGGGCTAAGCTGATCGGAACGGAGGCGTTCGACGGGAGGCTTGATCTTTTGAGGTCGCTGGCCTCGAAATCCGACTCCCCCGAACGGCTTCGGAGGGTGGCCAAGGAGTTCGAGGCGATCTTCCTGAACATACTGCTGAGGGAGATGAGGAGGACGATCCCAAAGTCAGGCCTTTTAAGCGGTGGGTTTATCGAGGAGATGTATACCTTCATAGCCGACAGGGAGTTTTCGAGGAAGCTGGCCGAAAGGGGGATCGGCCTTTGGAAGTTGATCTACGATCAGCTCATAGGGGAGACGAAGGGGGGGAGCGATGTCAAGGCGTGAAACCTTTCTGTGCTTCTCCATCGACGATAACCTCCTCGCTATCCCCATCGGCTCGGCAGTGAAGGTGACGAGGATGATGGCCTTCAGCCCCATCGATTCGGATGTGGAGGGGGTGATGGGGGTCGTCAATCTGCACGGGAGGACGGCCTATCTGCTGGATATCTCGCCCAAACTCGGCCTTCCGCCGAGGGATCCCTCGCCCGATAAGATCGTCGTCTTCCTGGAGGAGGACGGGGTGCTCGTCGGGGTCATAGCCGATGATTTAAAGGGGATCTTCGAGGCGGAGGCGGTCGATGGGATGGCTCCCCTTTCGAACCTGATCGAGGCGTTCATCCCGGGGGATGATATGATCGCCCTGCTCAACCCGAAGGCGATAACGGGGATGGTGAAGCCATGAGCTTAAGGGAGCTGGTCGATAGGGTTTCGAAGCTGATCTCATCTGAGTTTGGCCTCTCGTTCGATGAGCACAGGATCGATGCGCTCGAGAGGGCCGTGGAGAGGGTGTTGAAAAAGACGGATCTCAAACCGGAGGAGCTGCTCGAGGCCCTCGCCCGACACGGCTCTGTTCAACAGGCGCTGTTGGACGAGCTGCTGGTGGGGGAAACCCACTTCTTCAGGAACCCGGCTCATTTTAAAGCTTTGGAGGAGGAGATCCTCCCGCGCTTGGAGAGGGAGAAGGGGAGCAGGAAACTGATGATATGGAGCGCCGGCTGCTCGAGCGGCGAGGAGCCGTATTCGATCGCCATCGTGGTAGACAGATACGGCCTGGCGGCCAGGGGATGGAATGTGAGGATAGTGGGGACGGATCTGAGCCTCAAGGCGTTGGAGAAGGCGAGATCGGCCGTCTACACCGAATGGTCGTTCAGGGATACACCTCCAGAAGTGATAACCTCTTACTTCCGCGAAACGGAGAGGGGTTATGAGCTGATAGAGAGGGTGAGGAGGATGGTGAGCTTCATGAGGCTGAACCTGATGGATCTGGACGTCTACCCCAGGGGCGTCGATCTGATCTTCTGCAGGAACGTCCTCATATATCTGAAGCCTGATGCCGCCGAGAGAGTGGTCGAGGGGCTTTACAGCTCCTTAACGCCGGGGGGTTGGCTGTTCGTCGCCCCGGGGGAGATCGTGGGCAGCAGGTTTAAGAGGTTCGAGCTGGTCTTCCTGGACGGGACTATCGTCTACAGGAAGCCGAGGCGGGCGGTCGGGGAGGGGATCAGAGAAGCGAGGACTGAAACCCTCCGCACCCTGGAGGCCGAAGAAATCGTTCCTCCTCAGCCCTCCCAGGCGATAGATGAGTCGATGCTAAACGAAGATCCCGACACCGCCGAAAAAATTCTTAGGAAACACATCGAGGACAACCCGGTCGACCCCAAAGGGTATTACATGCTGGGCGTCTTGTATCAGGATAGGGGCAGGGTGATGGAGGCCATAAGGATGTTCAAGAAGGCCATCTACTTGGACGGCGATCTGGCGATGGCCCACTTCCACCTGGCCAATCTCTACCGAAGGACGGGCGATCTCAGAAGGGCGCTAAAACATCTCTCCATCGCCGAGAAGCTGGCCGCATCGCTCCCGAGAGGCGGGGAGGTGGCGGGCTCAAACGGGGTGAAGGCCGAGGAGCTGTTGGCGATAATAAGGGCTGTGAGGAGGGGTTTGTATGTCCGGTGAGGCCGAGCTCCTCAAGAAGAGGGCGCGCCTATACGCTCAGCCCCCTGCGTGTTCCGATATGCCGGGGGGCGATCTGATAGCCGTTTTCAGGATCGGGGGGAGCAGATACGGGTTCGGAATAAAGCACGTAAACTGTATCAAGCCGCTCGACAGGTTCGCCCCCCTCCCCTGCTCTCCCCCCTTCGTCTACGGCGTAGCCAACCTCAGGGGGAGGATCTGCCCGCTGATCGATGTCAAGAAGGTGGTCGAGGGGGAGGGGATTGAGGGAAAGGCGAGGTATATGGTCGTCTTGGAGGCGGACGGGGTGAAGGTCGGCGTCCCCGCGGACGAGATCGTGGGGATCTTCCCGAAACCCAGGGAGCTCAAGTCCTGTGATTCGGAGTTCGTCGAGGGGATGAGCGATGACGGGACGATCGTGGTGAACGTCGAGTCGTTCCTTAGATCCGAGGCGATAATTGTGTCGGAGGAGGTGTGACCGTGCTGGAGGAGGGGATGTTGGAACAGCTGTTGGAGGTGTTCAAATCGGAGGCCGAGGAGCACATTCAGAGGATAACCCAGATGATGCTCCAGCTGGAAAAGGGCGAGGCCGGCGAGGAAGCGCTCGAAGAGCTTTTTAGGGAGGCGCACAGCTTGAAAGGCGCCGCGAGGGCCGTCGAGCTTGAGAGGATATCGGAGACGGCCCATCTGATCGAGACGATCTTCTCCAAGATAAAATCGAAGGAGCTGTCCCTCTCGGATGAGATCGTCGAGCTGGTATACGAGGGGCTTGACGGGATAGCTCAGATGCTCGAACGGGGAGAGGAAGGGTTTGACCTGGAGGGATACGCCAGCAAAGTGAACGGCGTGTTGAGCGGGAGCTCAAGCGAGGATGCGGAGGAGCGCAGCATCACACCGAGCCCTAAAGCGGAGGAGCCGAAGCCGAGGCCGATCTCCGAGAGAATGATGAAGGTCGATGTCTCCAAGCTCGACCTGTTGATGGAGAGGGTGGGAGAGCTGGTCACCCTGAGGGTGACGGTCGAGGAGAGGGTTAAGGAGGCGATCCGGATACTGAGGTCGTTTGAGAGGATCTACAGATCGATCGATTGCGGGCTGAGGGATGAGTTTAAGGAGGCGATCTCAGAGCTGAGGCGATTCATATTCAACTTGCGCGCCGATTGCTTTGATATCTCCTCCCTGACGAAGGAGATCGAGGAAGGGGTTAAATCCCTCAGGCTTCAGCCCGTTTCCTTCCTGTTCAACTCGTTCGACAGGATGGTCAGGGATCTCGCCAAGAGGGAGGGGAAGAAGGTCAGGTTCGAGAAGGCGGGGATGGAGACGGAGCTGGACAGGAAGATATTGGAGGAGCTTCGGGAGCCGATGGCCCATCTGATAAGCAACGCCATCCACCACGGCATAGAGACGCCCGAGGAGAGGAAGAAGGCCGGCAAGCCGGAGGAGGGGGTTGTCAAGGTGGCGGCCAGAAGCCAGGGGGATAAGGTGCTGATCGAGGTGGAGGACGACGGGAGGGGGATAGATCTGGAGAAGGTGAGGGAATCGGCCCTGAGGAGCGGGATCATATCGAGGGAGGCGGCCGAGGAGATGGGCGACGAGGAGCTGCTGCGGCTCATCTTCAAACAGGGGGTTTCGACCGCCGAGGAGGTGACCGAGATCTCCGGCAGGGGGGTGGGGTTGAACGCCGTATGGGATAAGGTTGAGAAGCTGAAGGGGAGCGTCGCGGTGGAGAACCGGCCGGGCAAGGGGTGCAAGTTCACCCTGTGTCTACCTATGACGATCGTCACCACGAAAGTTTTGGTGGTCAAGGTGGGGGGCGCGATGTTCGGCATACCGGCCTCATTCGTCGAGAGAACCCTCCTCGTCAAACCCGAGGAGGTGCGCCGGCTCGACGGCAGGACGGTCATTTTGTATGAGGACAAGGCGATAGAGCTGGTCCCGTTGGCATGGCTGCTCGAGATGGGCGAGCCTGAGATAGAAGAAGAGGAGTTCAAAGCGGTCATCATAAGCTCGGGCAGCAGATCCGTCGGCCTGGCGGTCGACGACCTGATGCGCGAGGAGGAGGTGGTGGTTCAGGGGTTTGAAAGGCCGCTTCTCAGGGTGAGGAACGTGTTGGGCGCGGCTATTTCAGCTGATGGGCGGATCATAACTGTGCTGAACCCAGGCGATCTCGTGAGGAGCGCTCTCAAGAGGAGGCCCAGCTTCAAGGGGAAACCCGAAAAGCCCGAGCCGAAGACCATATTGGTGGTCGAGGATTCGGTGACGACCAGAACGCTCGAGAGGAACATCCTGGAGTCTTTTGGGTATAACGTGCTGGTGGCCAGGGACGGGGCCGAGGCCAAGGAGATACTTCAGGCGGTCAACTGCGACCTGGTGGTCTCGGACATCCAGATGCCCAACGTCGACGGATTTGAGCTCACAGCTTGGATCAAAAACCACCCCAACCTCAAGCATATCCCCGTCATACTCGTCACATCGCTCGAATCCGAAGAGGACAAGAAAAAAGGGCTTGAGGTGGGGGCGGACGCCTATATCGTCAAAAGCGGCTTCGATCACGAAAAGCTGCTCGAAACTATAAAGAGGTTGATATGATGAGCGAGGGGAAGGACAAGATCCTTGTCGTGGAGGACAGCAAGACACAGGCTTTGAGGGCGAAGCTTCTGCTGGAAGGGGAGGGGTATGAGGTCGAGGTGGCCGGCGATGGGGAGGAAGCGATCGAGAAGGTGTTGAAATGGAGGCCTGATGTGGTGCTTCTGGACATAAACATTCCGAAAAAGGACGGGTTTGAGGTGCTCAGGGAGATAAGGTCGAGGGAGGAGCTGGCCAATCTCCAGGTGATAATGCTAACGCAATATGGCGATGTCGAGAGCCTTTCTAAGGCCTTGGAGCTCGGAGCCGACGATTACATCAGCAAGCCGTTCAACGAAAAGGAGCTTTCGGCGAGGATAAAGGCGGCTTTGAGGTTCAAAAAGCTGCAGGACAAGCTGATAGAATCCGAGAGGCTGGCCGCTATCGGCGCCTTGGTCGTGACGATAAGCCACGAGATAAACAACCCCTTAACCGGCATCATAGGCCACTGCCAGATAATGCTCATGAACAGGGATAAGATCCCGGAGGAATTCATCCCGCGGATAGAATCCGTGCTGAGGTTGGCCGAGAGGATCGCCGGAATAGTTTCCAAGATCTCAAATCTCAAAAAGGCCTCGACCAAGCCATACTTAGGGGAGGTCGAGATGTTAGATCTGGGGGGATAAGCCATGTTCAGGAGGACATATGTTCAAGTCGTTATCTTCGCTTTGACGATCTCACTGGCCTCCGCCTTGACGTTGGATTTAGGGGTTTACACCCTCGTCAAGCGTTCCTGTTCGGATGTAATGAGAGGGGTATACCGGGAGCTGGTGAGGGAGAAGGCGGATCTCTTCGACGGTCTAGTTCGAAAGGTCCGAAGCGCTCTGGTCAGCTATGAAGGGGATGAGCTCAGGAGGTTGAAAGCCTCTTTGCCCGAGGTCGAGGGGCTGGCGCTCTTGAACGAATCCGGGGAAGTGGCGTCGGGGATCGGTATGACATCGGTGCCGACAGGGGTTCTGAGGAGATTGCCGGAGGAAGGGGTTTACGCGGGGAAGGAAGGGGTATATATCTGGAGCAGGGCGGGCGAAGGGTTTCTGGTAGCTAAGCTCAGCGGCGATGAAGTGTCCGATCTATTGGAGTTAAGCGGCGGCAGGGTCTTCTTGGTATCCGGGGAGGGGAGTTTTCCCCCGAACGCTCCTCCCGAGATCGATATAGATGAGCTCAGGAGAGGGGCTTTATCCCTCCGTTCGGAAGGTGAAGCGTTCGTCGTGGGCGAATGGATGTCGAGGCATGGGATAGGGATCGTGGGTGAGGTGGAGGCCGATCGGCTGATGAAGCCCATGTCCGATGTGAGATTGGGGATAGCGGCGATCTCCATAGCCATAGGGATCTTCATGATAGGGGGGACCGTGTTGTTCTCCATGTGGATCACCTCTCCGCTCAAGAAGGTGATAGAGGCCGCCAAGAGAGCGGAGAGGTGATCCACATGGAGAACAACACGGTCCCCCCTATCATGAAGATCCCTATGGCTATGGAG
>Ga0180302_10001688_pt1 | contig 10539 bp, 7 predicted proteins | sample GuaBasSediGuay17_FD_121794 | JGI IMG/M metagenome (GOLD analysis project Ga0180302, IMG submission 121794) | Subseafloor sediment microbial communities from Guaymas Basin, Gulf of California, Mexico - Guay17, Core 4571-4, 12-15 cm | ecosystem: Environmental > Aquatic > Marine > Hydrothermal... | reverse complement strand
GCGCTCTGCCCTTACAAGGTTCATCATCGCTGAAATATTACAGGGGGATTTATAGGTTTTATCACTCCCCTAGTTTGTAATCGGTTTAAAAATACGTTAAAGAAAGGCTAGTCTATTTCAGTACATCTCTTCTCTTCAGCTGCCCTGTATAAAGCATCTATAATCTTCATTACAATAACTCCATCCTCTGGTGTTGGAGTAATATCCGTATATCCTTTCTCGACAACCTCAAAAAAGTGCTTAAGTTTACTTAAGTTAGGGTCTGTCCACAAATCTGTTTTAAACATAGGTTTTATGGAGACAAACTCTTCATTGTGTTTAGTAACCATCTCTAGCTCTGGAAATAGTCTCACTCCAGCCTTTGTCCCATAGAGTATCACAGTATGTTCATCATGCCAGTTCTGAAGCCAAGATGTCTCTATCACCATACTCATATCGTTCTCGAATATCACCATCCCCACATAGGAATCCTCTACTTCAAACTTAGGCATCTTTGCTCCTAGGAGGTTGTAGCTAACTCCAAATACTACTTTGGGTTTCGGTCTACCGGTTATCCAGTAGATTAGGTCTATCAAATGCACGGCACAATCTATTAGGGGGCCTCCACCAGCCAGTTCTCTACTCCTAAACCACCCACCAAAGCCCATAGGAGCGCCGTATCTCCTAAGGTAGTGGAGTCTTGCTCGATAAATCTCTCCTAGGTGACCCTTACGAATTAAGTCTCTTACATACACACTACTTCTGAAGAATCTGTACTGGAAGGCATACATGAGAATTCTGTTATTCTCTCTAGCCCTCCTAGCCATCTCTTCGGCCTCTCTAGCATTCATGGCAGGAGGCTTTTCACAGAGTACATGTTTTCCCATATCTAGTGCATTTACAGTTATCTCGAAGTGAAATTTTACAGGAGTAGTTACTATCACTACATCTATTTCTTCATCCTCTATGCTCCTTCTCCAATCAGTGTAGTACTTAGATACACCGAATGACTTTGCCGCATCTCTAGCTCTCTTCTCATTTACATCAGTAAAGGATTCTACATATACTCCTTCGATATCCTTTATTAGCTCAGCATAAAATCTACCCATTCCTCCAGCTCCTATTATTGCGACTTTCATATGCAATCCTTTAGGGAGAACAGAGGATGTTTTAATAAATGTTTGTAGTGTTGCTATCCCAGTAGTTTCTTAAATCTCTTCCCTATTTCTTCATAGAACCTTATATCGCTCTCACTTATACTGGCTCCTACCTTTCTCAAGGCCTCTTCGAAGTGTCTCATATGGACTTTTATCTCTTCAAGAGGTTTACCAGGCTCTTTCAGTGCCTCTCTTAGTGCATTCATAGCGGCTTCTCTACATACTGCAGCTATATCAGCTCCCGTATAGCCTTTAGTGTTCTTCGCTAATCTCTCTAGATCTACATCCTCGGAGAGAGGCATATTTCGAGTATGTACTTTGAAAATTTCATACCTAGCCTTTTCATCTGGTGGTGGTATGTATATTACCTTATCGAATCTACCAGGTCTCAGGAGTGCTGTATCTAGAATATCTGGCCTATTGGTGGCTGCTAATACCATTACACCCTTCATGAGTGTTATACCGTCCATCTCTGTGAGTAGCTGGTTCACGATTCTATCAGTCACTCCAGAATCTGTCCTGAGTCCTCTTCTCGATGCTATAGAGTCTATTTCATCAAAGAACACTATACATGGGGCTGCCTGTCTAGCCTTTCTAAAGACAGCTCTTACGGCTTTTTCAGATTCTCCGACCCATTTACTCAAAACCTCAGGACCTTTAACCGCTATGAAGTTAGCACCACTCTCAGTAGCTACAGCCTTAGCCAGTAGAGTCTTACCGCATCCAGGTGGTCCATATAGGAGTACTCCTCTGGGGGGCTCTATACCCATATGCTCAAAGTACTCAGGATGTTTAAGAGGCCACTCTACAGTCTCTCTGATTTCACGCTTAACATCCTCAAGACCTCCTATATCATCCCAGTGGACTTCTGGTACTTCTACATATACCTCCCTAAGTGCAGAGGGTTGTATACCCTTTAAGGCTTCTAAAAAGTCCTCTCTAGTTACTCTTAGCTCATCAAAGACCTCTGAAGGTACTACTCCTTTTTCTAGGTCTATTTTGGGTAGTACTCTTCTGAGAGCGCTCATTGCAGCTTCTCTACATAGTGCTGCTAGATCTGCCCCAGTGAATCCGTGGGTAATTTCAGCAATTTCATCTAAGTTTACATCATCTGATAGCGGCATATTCCTAGTATGGACTAGTAGTATCTCTTTTCTGGCCTTTCTATCTGGAACTGGAAACACTATCTCTCTATCGAATCTTCCTGGTCTTCTTAATGCTGGATCAAGTGCTTCAGGTCTATTAGTAGCACCTATAACTATGACTTGACCTCTTCCTCTTAGTCCGTCCATTAGTGCTAGTAGTTGTGCTACTACTCTCCTTTCTACTTCTCCTGTTACTTCTTCTCTCTTAGGAGCAATAGCATCAATCTCATCAATAAAAATTATAGCAGGTGCATTCTCCTCGGCTTCTTTGAAGACTTCCCTCAGTCTTTGCTCAGATTCTCCATAGAACTTACTCATAATCTCAGGACCATTAATAGCTATAAAGTACGCTCCTGCCTCATTGGCAACAGCTCTAGCGAGTAGAGTCTTACCTGTTCCTGGAGGTCCATGGAATAGCACTCCCTTTGGAGGTTCTATACCTAGATGTCTAAAGAGCTCTGGATACTTCATGGGTAGTTCTATCATCTCTCTTATCTTTTGTTTAGCTTCTTCCAAGTCTCCTATATCCTCATAGGTGACTCTAGGTATACCCACCTCTACAGCTCCTACAGGCTTCTCTCTCAACTTAACCTCTGTATCATCGACTATCTGGACTATGATCTCAGGTTGAGTCGCTATAACTACCATTCTTAGTGCTACATTTAGTACAGGTACCACTATAGTATCTCCTCTTGCTACAGCTCTACCTATTAGATGTCTCTTAATGTACATAGAGAAATCTCCACTGAATCTGATGGGCTCTTCAATAGGAGCTAATGTTATCGATCTGGCTGGTACTACACGTGCTTTCTTAACAGTCACTATGTCTCCTATCGATACACCAGCATTATGTCTAGTTATTCCATCCATTCTTATTATACCAGTTCCCTCATCTTCTGGATATCCCATCCATGCAATTCCTACAGTCCTTCTCTTACCTATAATTTCTACAAAATCGCCTATGGATACATTTATTCTTCTCATGTCATCTCTTCCTATCCTTACTATTCCCCTTCCTACATCTCTTTGCTTAGCTTCAGCTACTCGTAGTCGAACTTCAGAGCTCATAGTCTCAGATAAGATACTTAATCGATTATAATAAACTAATCGTGGAATCGTTACTTCGGAACAGTGTAGATACTATAGTAGTATGAGTTTGGCAGTTCATAGGAGAGACAAGGGATATTGAATCGAATCCATAGGTACCGTTTCACGTAGGTTTTTGTATTAGGATCATAGACGATAGTAAAGACTTTAAACTTATAACGCACAGAATTAGTGGCGATACTGTTGAGAGAAAGATCTATTAGAGAGGGAAAGCTCTGCATATTTTACGTTCGAACTTCGAAAGGACAAAGATGTGCCCTTCTCAACTCTGAGAATTGGAAACTGAGAAGGGATAGACTAATTGGGTACTGTAATAATGGGGGAAGGGGGTGTACGATACTTGCAAATTATTTGAAGAAAGTAGCTAAGAAATAGGCTTTCTGTAGATATTTATAGATGTCTAATTACCCTTTAGTGGCCACATAGACTCCTTTCATCACCTTGGCCATATTAATCATAAGCTCTGTGCCAGTGACTATTTCACCCATTCCGCTGGTAAGTTCCTCTCTATGTTTTGTATTTATGATTACAGTATCTATCCCCGCCTTGGATATCAGATTTGCTACGGATAGCGCATCTGAAAAAGCTCTATCTATATGGTAGACTCTTACGTGAGATGGTAGAGATCTATCTAAGGAGACATTAACGTTACCATCACTAATTATGATTAATACTGGTATATGTCCTCTCTTCCTCTCCATGAGAGCCATCTTATAGCCTTCATACATTCCAGAGGGGAGTGGTGTATAGTCTCCTAATCCAAGGATGGATAACTTTTGTAGGAACATATTGAAACTAGTAGTAGGATGTTGAAGAATTGCTGAACCAAATCCTTTACATACGATCAATGCCACTCTATCTCTGTATCTTATAGCTTTCCTCCTTATAGCATTTATAGCCATTTTTAACTCTTTGATTGAATATATCATAGATGCACTAGAGTCTAGGACCACAATTATGGATATACTCCCCCTCCCCTCTCTCAGGTTCTCTCTTAAATTTTCCCACTTTAATTTTAACTTCCCCTCTTTAGCAGCTCTTCTAAGAGATGCTATCCATGAGATATCCTTCACTATACCCCTACGCGGAGATCTATAGTCAACTATTCTTGATGGGGATTTCAGTTTTCTTCTACCCATAGATCTAGCTTTTCTTATCTTCAGATCTATCGCTAGCTCCATAAGTAATGAAGGGTGTAAACTCTTCGGTAGTAATCTAAAACCACTACTAATTTTAGGAATTGTATTACTCCCAGGAACTAGAGACTTATCATAGGAGACTATTAACCCTCTATCACTAGCCTTGAGTATGTAGCCTGTACTGTATACTTTCTTTCTACTCATTAGCATATTTATTAGAGCTGCTATTACTACTGCTAAGATAGCCAATCTGTAGTCATATAATAGGAGAAAAAGTAGTAGCACAATATACATAATATACGTGGTATATACAAAGTATGGATTAAACATCTTTTTCCTTCGTATGTCTGGGAATCCCTCTCTGAGGCTACTCATAAGGTTACTTAGAAAAAATATGAATCTAGGGATCTTCAGCTTCTTTTCTTTCTCCGTACCCTCTATTCCAATACTTAGAGAAGGTTTTTCCTCTTTCTTAGTCTTTGTACTAGCTATCTTCATTATCTCCTCAGGTGTAGGTGGGGGTTTAAGACCTCCTGCTCTAGTTCTATGGAGTAGAGCTAGTTTAAGTCCTATTAGGGCATCTTCTTTTGTTGCCTTAAATCTTCCATAGAGAGAGGCTCTAGCTCTAGCTACTTTAGTCGCTATTATATCGGGTCTATATCCATCTACTTCGAGTTTAGCACAGGTGTTAACAATGAGGTCTAGTATTTCCTCTGGCACTATTACTCTATTGAGGATATTTCTAGCGGTCTCTATCATCCTCTTAACCTTCTCCTCTTCATCTCTCCACTTCTCATAGAACTCACTTGGTGATCTCTCAAATTCCACATTTCGTCTCACTATTTCCTTTCTCAATATAGGATCTCTTATGGTATCTACCTTAACACTTATAGCAAATCTATCCAGGAGTTGAGGTCTAAGCTCTCCTTCCTCTGGATTCATTGTACCTATTAGGATAAATCTCGCTGGATGTACTAATGAAATCCCCTCTCTTTCCACTACATTCCATCCAGAGGCAGCAGCATCCAAAATACTATCCACTATATGATCGGGAAGTAAGTTTACTTCGTCTATGTAGAGTATATTCCTATTAGCCTTTGCTAAAATACCGGGTTCGAAGACAATAGAGCCACTTTTCAGTGTTCTCTCTAGATTTAAGCTGCCTATCACCATGTCCTCAGTGGCACCTATGGGTAGTTCCACTACCTTCATCCTTTGTTTGACTACTGGTAATTTTCCTTTACTCTTTAAGATGCTCTTACATCGATCACAGAGCTCATTAGGTCTTTTAGGATCATCATTATATGGACATCCCTCTACAACCTCTATCTCAGGAAGTAGATTGACAAATGCTCTTACTATACTAGATTTACCCGTACCTTTCGGTCCCATTATAAGAAGTCCACTTATGCTGGGATCTACAGCTATGATCATAAGTGCTTCCTTTAAGTCCCTTAATCCTACAAAGGCTGTGAAGGGCAACGTTTTCATATAGTCCTAGCTCCTCTATTCCTTAGTAAAGATATAGTTCAAACCCTAAAAAATCATTTGCTATTGTGTATCATTAGATCTACTCTGTAAAGAATTTATAATAGTCTAAACCTTTCTCTTCACATATCTCCTTTATGTTAACAGGTCTATTTAGCTCATACGACCTATAAGCAGCCTCAACTATAGCTATCACATAGAGTCCGTAAATAGGGGGACATCTATTCACATCCTTTCCGAGCAGAACATCCACAAAGTTGAATACTGGTCTAGAGCTAGAGTACTTTGAGGTATCTAGTTCATACTTCTCACAATCTCTCTTAAGTACCATCACCTCAGGAGGCTTCAGAATTAATCTTCCCTCATCCCCCCAGAAGATCTCAAGTTCATACCATGAGGAGTCATCTCCAGCTACAGTGAAGTTTAGAATTGTACCATTAGATAGTTCTGCTACTAATCCAGTATTTATATCAACCTCGGTATCGTATCTATCTATCAGAGCGAACACCCTTACTGGCTTCAGTCCAGTAGTCCAAAGGGCAACATCTAAAAAGTGACTTCCAGAATCCAGGAGCTCCCCTCCACCACCTAGAGCGAGTGTATGTCTCCATGTACCTCTGAAGTTACGATACCACTTCTGTCCTAGTATCATAGAGATTATTCTGATATTTCCTATACCCCCTCCTCTTATGAAATCTCTAGCTGCCATAAAGCATGGGATGAAGTGTCTTTGAAATCCTATCTCTAGTACTAAACCTCTCTTTTCAGCCTCTTCCACTACTGTGTAAGCGTGTTCAAGTCTACATACCATAGGTTTCTCAACAAAAACCGATACATCTCTCTTGAGAGAATTCAGTATCTGTTCATAGTGTAGTGTGTGAGGAGTACATATTATGACAGCATCTGTCCTATCAAGGATAAGTCTATAGTCCTCTACTACTTCAGCTTCCTCTAAGTTCCACTTCTCCTTCAGCTTTAGGGCTTTCTCTCTGTTTACATCGACCAGAAAAGGTATTTCTATTTCGTACCCTCTTGCACGTAGTGTAAGGAGATCTTTGACATGTGCATGAGCTACATTACCACAACCTATTACTGAAATCCTCACTTACTTAACCCCTTTCATGCTAGAGAGCAAGATCTTAGTTTAAATACTTAACCTACAGCTTATATAAGTAGTCCTAGCTAGTATGCCTATAAAGTTCTAGAGAAAGTACTTAAGATTATAAGTGTAGAGCTAAATGTGATAAGGTATACGGTTAGGGATATAATGACACACAGGGTCATCACAGTGAGACCTAAAGATACACTATTAGATGCACATAAATTATTACAGCGGCATGGTATAGCTAGAGTAGTAGTCGTAGATGAGGAGTATAGACCTATAGGGATAATGACTCGTAAGGATATAATCGAATTTCTAATGGGAGATATCAGTGGTAGAGCACTTGATGACATTGAAGTAGAGGAAGTTATGAAGAGTAACCCAGTCTGTGTACGAGAAAGTTACTCTATACCAGAAGCTGCTAGGCTTATGCTAAAAAAGGGTATAAGCTCACTACCCATAATTGACAGTAACGGTAAACTAATAGGCATTGTGACCAAGACAGATATGTGTAGGTTCTACACAAACCTTAGAGGATTAAATAAGGTTAGGGATTACATGAGCTCACCTGTGATCACAGTAAGACCCTATGACTCTGTGTTTAAGGCAGCACTACTCATGATGAATATGAACATAAGTAGGCTTGTAGTAGCTGTAGGAAGGGAAATTAGGGGAGTACTAACACTTAGCGATCTCATGCTCGTAGTTCCACTGCTCAAAGGGCCTAAGGAGATGCCTAGAAGGGTCCTGAGAGCACTATTAACAAGGGGAGTGTGTTGTGTAGCAGACATAATGACAAGTGATCCTATTACAGTTCATGAAACAGAAGATCTTGCTACTGCTGCTAGGCTAATGATCCTACATAGGATAAGTGGACTACCAGTACTGAATGAAGAAAACCTACTTAGTGGTATACTGACTAAGACCGATATTACGAGAGCAGTGGCTGATATAAAGCTAAAGTAGTTGAGTAAATTCGAGCGCCAAGACAATCGGTATTACTGATATAAGAATGATAAGTAGTACAACTACTATAACCATACATGCGAAGGCTAGGATGAGTATTACCAGAGCGTTTACAGAAGTAGCATTATAAAAAGAAATTTAAACGAGGTATGCACCAGTCAACCTGGAGTGATTTTTGTGAAAGAAGTAAGAGTAGCAGGCATAGGTCTGGGAGGAATTTTCATTGCCGGTCATCTACCAGCCTATACTAAGATTCCCGAGGCTAGACTGGTGGCTCTATCCGATCCCTTAGAGTTCGCTCTCAAGAGAGCACTGAAGAAGATCAAAGAGATATTCCCAGAGAGGATAGCTGAACTTAAAGAGGAGGGACTAGATGATGAAGCGGAGAGATTGAAAAACATAATGGAGTCCATCAGGGTATACAGAGACTATCATCAAATGTTAGAGAGAGAAGAACCTGATCTAGTGGACATATGTACGCCTCATAAATACCATAAACCAATAGCAATAGACGCACTTAGAGCTGGAGCTAACGTAATGGTAGAAAAACCCATGAGCAGAACCTATATAGAAGCACTTGAGATAGTAGAGACTGTTAAGGAAACAGGGAGAATATTTCAATTAAACGAGAACTATATCTTCGCTGGTGGATTTTACAAGACGAGAAAACTTATTGAGATGGGAGAATTAGGTGAACTAGGATACCTCATAGTACCATGTTCTCATGAAGGACCTGAAGGGTCAGAGTGGTACTGGGATCCATGGATGAACGGTGGAGGGTCTCTTGTGGACATAGGTTCTCATGCTGTAGCTGTAGCATGGTTTTTAGTAGGCTTCGACAAAAGACCCATAGTAGTGAAAGCTGAGAAGTTCACAGGAATAACACTTAGAGCTAGGAGTAGATACATTTCTGGAAGTTTTAGAAATATCGAGGTTGAGGACGATGCTCATGTACTAATAAAGTTTCAAGATGAAAAAGACGACTCCTGGACTATAGCGCTCATAGAGGGTGCTTGGAGTGGAGCAGAGTTCGAGTGTACAACTCTCTTTGGATCCAGAGGTAGTCTTAAGGTGAGAGGAAAAGAAGAACGAGCAGTAATAGAGATTGAGGACTACCTAGGGGCAAAAAGGACTATAGAGGTACCTCAGTTGGTATCTGGAATGGATACCTTTACGTACGAGATTCGAAATATGTGCAGGTGCATACTAGGAAGAACTAGATCCTTTCTGAATGAAGATATAGGAGCTGACATAATGGCTATGATAGATGCAGCTTACTACTCAGAGATAAAGCATAGAAAAGCTATAGCGATAGAAGAGTTTAAAGAATTTGCTCAAAAATTAATGAAAGAATACGGTAAAAAGGCATCTGAAAAATTCATTGAAATGAAGATAAAGAATCTATATCAAAAATAGATTTTTAATCATGAAATGAGTAAGAGAAAGGAAATTATAGTATCCCGGCTAAGTTGGGAACATACATAGTAGCACAGAGATCTTATAAGTAAGCCTATGAAATCATAGCATACCATTGAAAAGAAGATTTGAAATAAAATCTAGAGAAGACAATGCAAAGGAGAAATCCTTCCTTAAATTATACGGTACACATCCTACCCTGACCTACGTGCCTGAAGTCAATCTCTTCCAACTCTAGAAATCCCCTTCTAGTCCATCCCTTATACTATTGACGTGGTAGAGGATAGACAAATACGCACTCCAATAGCTCCTTTACGCAGCGTTGAGAGAATCACTCCCAGACGCAGTAATCAAACTGAGGATATATAACTCACTTTCTCATAACCTCAACTCTAGAATCCTCAAGGTAAGTGAATAGGAGAAAGATTAAAATCCCTCTAGTGAAAACTTCTAAGGGAGTTAAAGTACAGCACTCTGTAAATAAAGCCCAGTCCAAGCCCCGTGGTGTAGCAGGTCAAGCATGCCAGGCTCTGGACCTGGCGATCCCGGGTTCGAATCCCGGCGGGGCTACCAATTTCCTAAATGCTTCGATATGGAGTTTACTGTTTCCGGTAGTTATTGTCCTAAGAGCTTCTTTAGTGGCTCCTCTATCTGCTCTCTCATTATTTTCGAATAGGTCTCGGGATCTAGTTTACCATAAGCGAACATGTATTCTATTGCTGTAAGGAGCTCTACTCTAGCCCGAACTATATGCTCGAAGAAACTCTCATCAGTATACTCATTTTCCCTAGCCTTAGATACTATGTCTTTGAGTCTAGATGCTACGTCGTTTAGAGCCCTTGCCAGCTCCATTAACTCTCACCTCAATTTGATGTTTAATACTAAAAAGTATTCCCCTAATAATCTGTTAAAAGTTTGAAACTCCGGTAGAGTTATAAAAATCCGGAAATACTTAAATATTTGTTCTGCTAGTGTCTAGCACTGAAGGGTGTATATTGGTGGGTGGTTACCAAACAGCTGGTTAACGATATTCCGATGAT
>Ga0180302_10001687_pt1 | contig 10541 bp, 12 predicted proteins | sample GuaBasSediGuay17_FD_121794 | JGI IMG/M metagenome (GOLD analysis project Ga0180302, IMG submission 121794) | Subseafloor sediment microbial communities from Guaymas Basin, Gulf of California, Mexico - Guay17, Core 4571-4, 12-15 cm | ecosystem: Environmental > Aquatic > Marine > Hydrothermal... | reverse complement strand
GCAACTTTTCCATCGTCCAATAATACATTATTCATAGAAAATATGAATTTTTGGTAAAATTTTTTTAAATAATTGCGGTCGCTAAGCTGATAGGGGGGATTTGTCACTATCATTTCGATATCTTTTTGCGGGAAATATTTAGCTAACTCCATAGCGTCACCAGTAATAAAATTGATAGTGTCCTTTACTTTTGCATACTCCGCATTAATTTTTGCACCTTCTACATGATCTTCATTAATATCAACCCCAAAGATTTCTGAGCGTTCCTCGAATCTAACATCTTGAATAAGCTTATCACATATCTTTTCAGCCCTATTTATGTCCAAAAACCTCAACTTATATAACGCATACTCGTTTTTGCCTCTGAACATACATATTGGAATTTTTCTAAGAAAATGAGCTGCTTCTATAGGTATTGTACCGCTTCCGCATGTGGGATCTAACAACTTCTTCCTCTTATCCCAGCCTATTAACCTAACTAATAGATACGCGATAGTGGTTTTTAATGGCATTGGATGATTATATCTCCTATACCTCCTAATATGTAAAGACAAACCAGAGGTATCGATACCGATTAATAAATTGTCTTCAATAACTTCCACATAAATTATGACCTCTGGTTTTTTCAAATCAACTCTAAGTCTTGTATTAGTGGAATCAATATAATTTTCAATAACAGCTTTACCGCTAACTCTTGCGATATCTAAACTAGTGAAATTATGCCTACCTATCCTATTAGCTTTTATTGCGAATGTTTGATCTTTTTCAATATAGTTAGTAAAATCTATTTTTTTGACATATTTCTCGATATCGCTTAGACTCTTTATGCCCTCTATATGTTCTAAAAGGATTATCACCCTATTGATCATTCTAGCCGAGAAATTGAGGAGATATAGTAAATCCTCATCACCTTCGTAAAAAACCTTGCCCATGAATTTTAGCTTATAGGCATCAATGTTAAAGATTTCTTTGAGATCATTTATCACAAGATCCTCAAGTCCTCTATCAACTGTTGAATAAAACTTGTACTTAGTCATTTTTATCAAACCTTTGTAAGAGCCTTAATGATTTATACGCTGTGTTTATCGACCATATCCAATCGTCTATCGTTCTTCTAATTGTAGCTATTTTCATTTTTGTGCTTCTCCTAAAATCAATTTTACACTTAAAAATTATCTCATTTCTATTAATCACGTTTTCTAGGCCTATCCCCTTTGGCGCTAATAAATTTTCTGGCTGAATAGCCTCAAATAATATTTTTGCAATTTTGTCCTCACATGTTCTAACTCTTATCGTAATTTTAATTTCCTCAAGTTCACTCATTTATAATCACATCAATACCTCATTCACCAAATTGCTTAGAATAGTAATAAAGTGATCAATATTATTGGACGGAACATAAGCACCGGCTGCTACCGTGTGACCTCCACCTGATGCATTTGGTATCTCATTTAAAATCTTGTTAATTAACTCTTTTAGATTTATTTTATCTTTTAAATCACTTGTGACCCTTAATGAAACCTTCGCATAATCATTATCACTTTTACCAATAACTGCTATTACTCCACTCTGTTTCAACTTATTTGAGAAGGATATCATTGAAGAGACGCTACTAGTTAAGTTTTCGTCTAACCAATTATAGCCATTCACTACTACTAATTTGCCCTTTATTTCAATTTCATTCCATGTCCTATTATAGAGCTCAGATAAAGTTTTTTGATATGCATCAAGCAGCTTGAGAGCTTGGTTCAAAAGCTCATCTCTATCACCTAACGATATCGCGATACCGATATCTGGTCTATTCATCTTCCCACACGCGTTTAGTAACCCAGCGAATTCCCTCCCATTCCTAATCGGACCCAAAGGTTCCCTTGGAAATACATACACAAAGCCCATTAACATGTCCCTTATTTCGTCTACTGTAAATTTATCTGAGTACGAGAAAATCAATCTACTAACAAGTTGGTCAAACAACTTTCTTTTATCTTCATTACTAATTTGGGACAACGTCTTATATTTATCACTTTCCACCCTAATTATACCTAGCTGTTTTAAGAATTCTAAAGCTGCTTCTTCACTACCAGTAATCCCTGGTAATTCTGGATTATATGTTTCTGCTAGTGCTTGATACAATGGCTTAGAATCTCTCCTATAAATCATTATATCAATCTCTTCTCTAACGATTCCCTGCTTCTCTCCTTCCTCTAAAATTAACTTATTCAATCCTATTAATGATCTCTTTTCACCAATATCTTGGTTATCCCCAAGAGCCCCTGTTATTGCATTTTCTATACACTCATAGATTCTATTATAGATTTTTACATAAGGCCTTGCTATTAAATATGTTAATCCAGCGGAGCTAATTTCTGTTGTCCCATTAATGCCCAGTAGCCATGAATTAAAGAATGAAAGAGTAAAATTTATGTCACTAGGTTTAATACCCTCTGGAACGTGATGGTCTATTATGATCAATTTATCGATCTCAATAAAGCTATTATATATTGTTTTGAGTTCAGAGCTACCCATATCTAAAAATATTACTTCTCTAGGTTCTATTTGATTATTAATATTTTCTAGTACATCTTTTCTAATTTGTTTTAAGGGCTTTATTATGAAGGGTTTATCTAGAAAATGTAAAAGCTTTCCCATAATTCCAGCAGAGGATATACCGTCTGCATCTATATGTGTGAAAACATAGATTACATCCTCCTTACCCATCTTATCAATAATCTTAACTGTTTTTTTGATAGCCTCAATAAATTTATCGATATTAAACAAATTTGGGTTCTCCAAGAATAACACCTATCAAATAATGAAACATCTCACAGCTTTCTTCTCTTCTAATGGTGACAAATTTTCAGACTCCATAGAAATTATGTTATTTTTAGTGATCCCACGGTAAGGTATACTATTTATATCTAATATGTCCCCAATGTCCACTAAGGTTATTGCAATTTTTTTACTCGTTTTGGGAGTAACCATATTCTCTATTAACTCGTCTAACAGTTCTAGGCGAAAAGTATATTTTGTTTCACTTAGGAAATTTTTACTATAATCTTCATAAATTTTTTTGATACTGAGATAAGTCGTATTCTCATATGGAGTCATTTTTGGATCTTGAAGACTTTTTAACGCTAGATTTATTATTTTAATGAATCTTATCTTTATCACATCATCAATTAAATTTTTCATTACATTGTATAATCGTTGATATACTTCCTTCTGAAGCCCTTCATTTTTTTGGATACTATCCTTAATTGCTTCAAATCCTTTTCTAATTATAGAAAGTTTCTTCTCATCGATTTCTGTTAGTGTTTCTGATTCGACCTCTCTATTCCATATCTCCTTTAGAATATCATATGGTTCTAAGAATTCAACTTTTTTTCCTTCGTTGTTATAATTTCTTTTAACATTATTCGCCATGTTATACCCTTTTCATAACTAACATTAGGAAATAATTCCATCAAATTTAAAAAATAATTATAGTTAAATTCATTATAGTTTTTATATTTTTGAAAATATGAATAAAACTGTTTTATCTTCCCTACATATTATAAAAACTGGTGCTATTAAAATGGAGAAAAGTCTTTGGAAAGACAAAAAGAAACTTGATCATAATTATATTCCAGAGAATCTACCTAGGAGAGAAGAGGAAAGAAAGGAAATATTTAGAGATTTGTTTTCCTTCTACGAGACACAAGATTCAAATGGCTTCACATCATGGCTTATTTATGGATCTGTAGGATCGGGGAAAACAGTATTATCCCGCAGAATTGGAGTTGATTTAACAGAGTCTTATGGTGATGAACTTAGGGTCATTTATATCAATTGTAGAACTGAAAAAAAGGTTTACAATGTTCTAACAAGGATGGTTAGAGAATTGGAACCTAACTTGCCGAGGAGAGGCTTTTCTAGGGAGGACTTAATAAATATTTTTACTCAAATACTTGTCGAGAGTGAAAATCAAGCTCTTTTGATTTTAGATGAAATTGATGGCATTTTTTATTCATCGGAAGGGGAAAAAGCTAATGATTTCTTGTATACTCTATCGAGGGCTTGGGAGCAAAACAATGTTGGTGAATTCTTAAAACTTGGATTAATTATCGTAACACGTGATGTTTCCGCTTTATATAAATGGTTGGATAATGCCACAAGAGCATCACTCTTGAAGAAAAGCATGAAACTGAAGACATACGATTTTGATGATCTAATGGAGATCCTAAGGTATCGGGCAAAATTAGCGATTCAAGATGATGCTTATGACGAAGAAACCTTAGAATTGATAGCTAAACACGTGTCAGAGAATCTCCGAGGGGATTTGAGGGGAAATGCGCGTATAGCTATTGACTTACTCCGAGACGCTGGCGATATCGCGATGATGGAAAACAGGTTATACATAACTGCTGATGATGTTAGAAAAGCTATTATTAGAAACCCAAATACTGAACCCGTTGATGATGAAATATTTGCATCATTGGGAAAACAGAAATTAATTCTTTTATTAGCAATAACGAGAGGTATTAAGAGCATAGGTGGTGCATATATTACAAGAGCTCAGCTTGAGACTTTTTATAATATGGTATGTGAAGAATATGATGAAGAACCTAGGAAGACTACCCAGATGTTACGTTATTTAAAAGAGATTGAAGAAGAAACTAAAGGTGCTATTAATGTTGTTGTGACAGGTAAAGGTCAAAGGGGGCGATCGACTAGAATAAGCTTGAATATACCAGCTGAGGATCTTGAAAGGAAAATTGAACAAATATTAGAAGGGGGTATCCGCCTTTGACGAGCATGCCTATTCAAATAGAGGAAATATTGGGTTCAAAAAATAAGATTAAGCTCATAAAGTTGTTCTTGGAACATGAAATAGTTCCATTGAGCTACATTAGAAAAAGAATAAACATAAATTACAGAGATCTAAAGAGTTACCTATCAAACCTAATAAGGGCTGAAATAATCAAGGAATACGATGCAGACGGAATTAAGATTTATGAACTAAACCAAGAAAATCCAAAAGTTAAATTGCTAAGAGAACTATTTAAGGAATGGTAAAAAAATTAGCAGAATTCCTCAACCTCAAACCTAAAGCCCGAAGTATTTATTCTATTTAAAAGCCTTTGAACCTTTTGCTCATCACTTACCTCTATTACTAAAACTATTTCCGCCTCACTGGGAGGAATAGCAGGATCATATCTTTCTGAGACTATATCAACTACATTTATATTTTCTTCTGCAAGAAAAGATAAAACATCCCTCAAAGCTCCTGGTCTATCTGGGATTCTACCCCTTATTTTGACTAATCTTCTAAATTTCATTAACTCCCTGCTAATTATTTTCATTAAAACGGTCATGTTGATGTTTCCACCGCTTATAATTGCAACAACTTTCTTATTTTTAACATTTATTTTTTTGGACAATAAAGCTGCCAATGAAGCAGCTCCTGCGCCTTCAACTAAATTTTTTGCCCTCTCTAACAATAAGAATATCGCTCTAGCTATTTCCTCATCGCTCACCAAAACCACATCATCTACAAGTTTCCTAATAATTACAGAAGTAAGATTACCATATTTCTTAACAGCAATTCCTTCAGCTAAGGTATATGTATATTTCTCTTTTACTACTTTTTTATTTTTAAGAAATTCATAAACATGTGGGAAAGCCTCAGACTGAACACCAATAATCTTAACCTCGTCTCCAAGTAATTTTTTGATAGCAATTGAGATACCGGAAATAAGCCCACCACCCCCTATGGGAACTACTACAAAATCAATATCTTTTAATTCACTAGCAATCTCTATACCGATGGTAGCTTGTCCAGCGATTATATCTATATCATCGTATGGATGAATAAAATCCCAGCCAATTTTCTCAGACAATGAGACTGCATATTTAAATGCTTCGTCGAAAGAAAAGCCGTGTAATATTACTTCAGCTCCATAACTTTTTGTCGCTAGAACCTTAGCTAGAGGCGTGAAAATTGGCATAACAATCTTTGATTTAACACCCGCTACTGCAGCCGCATATGCCACACCTTGAGCGTGATTCCCCGCTGATGCAGCTATTACCCCCTCCACGTCCTTCTCTTCTAACAATTTTTTAATCTTATAAAACGCACCTCTAACCTTAAATGATCCTGTTTTTTGCAAATTTTCAAGCTTTAGATACACATCGGCGTCAATCATTTCAGAAAACGTTCTAGAACGATCTAAGGGAGTCTTATGAACCACGCCCCTTAGAATCGTTTTCGCCTCAATAGATTTCTGGAATATGTATTCGATTAGTTCATCTATATCCATACAGGCTTAACCTCTACCTTCTATAACTAAAAAAAGATATACCACAGCCCATTTAAAGATGAGTATTATATTAAGGATCCAAGAAATTATATTAACTTATTGACGATTTTATGTATGGGTCAACATCCTTGCCAGTGATCTCTCGATAGATTTTATCTGGATCTATTTCCTTGTCTAGAAATGATTGGAAAAAAGAAACCATGTTCACGATATCTCTGTATAAGAATTTTAATGCAAATTCTTGATCTAATCGGACACCTTGAGCCATATCAATAATATAGTGTTTACCTTTCCAATAGAGGATGTTAAATGGGCTAAGATCTGCGTGAACAAGTTTTGCCTTGTTATACAGTTTGTTCATGTCTGATATTATTTCCTCGAATAGTTTTTCGGGATTTTCTATTTCTTCAACATCCTTAAGGAGAGGAGCAGGGGTTCCTTCATCACCTATAAATTGCATTACTACTATATTTCTATGAACCTTTATTGGTTCTGGCACACTTACACCAGCTCTAAACGCTAATTTGAGATTCTTAAATTCTCTTCTCGCCCAGCTCCATTTTAGTTTAATATTACTTCTAATTTTTCCAAATCTTCTGTCGCCTAAAATGTAATCGTCTATCTTCTTAAACCTGGATGTGTGAATTCTATATATTTTAACAGCGACCTCTCTATCATCCCATGTTTTGCCGTAAAAAACATCAGCTTCTTTTCCTGTAGAAACAACCCAGTAGATATCTTGTAAAACTTTAAATCTCCTCAAATCTTCTAGAGCTTCTAGAGTTTTATAATCGAATACCCCTGCCCACGCTTTTCTAAATTCGATTCCCTTTATCCTCTTATCACTCTTAGTGGGCTCTCTAAGCTCATCATATTCCTCAAAATCATCTTCTGACAAGTCAACACCAGAACAAAACTATGTAATTATTTTAATTTAATTATGTAATCATTTCTTAGAGATATTCCTCTAAGATTTCTTCAGGAAGAATCTTTTCAAGCTCTTTCTTGTAATCGGTTCTCATTAGGAGCCTAATTTCCCCAGGGCTATATTTGTGTTTTACATCTGCTCTCTCCTTCTCATTTATACCATACCAAGGGGTTAATAAAATAACATCACCATCATAGATCCTTACTCGCCTCATCTTTCCCGGGATCCTAACTTTCCTAATTAACCCATCTGCACATTGAACTTCTAACCATAATCCCCCTAATCTTCGAATTACTAAACCAAATAAATCACCTTCTTCAGGGAGAACTAATTTCGATTTGAGGAATTCTAACTCCTCTTCTTCTTTGGATCTTCTCGGCATTTTAACCACGTTTTTTGAATTATTATTCCTTTAAAGCTATAGAGTATTTAATCAGATAAAAAGAAATTAGTAATTTACATCATTCTCTTCAATAACTCGTTTATCATCTCACCCCAATAACCATATGATCCACCTAACTCAAATGGCTTCTTAATGCTACCCCTATAGCCACCCTTTGGCGGATGCAATCTGAACACTGGTTTTAACCATTTGAGTTTTTTCCAACTAATTTCTTTGTTCCAAAGTTTTTCAGCCAATTCTTCCACTGAGCTCAGTTCTCCTTTTGATAGTTCTCTAACAATTTCATCAGTTAATTTCTTATTACCCACCACTCTACCTTTCTCGATTAAAAGTTCTTTGAATGTTTCAAAATTTATTTCTCCCCAAGCAATAGTATTCTGAACCTTTAATAACATCCCCTTGTAGCTTTCATTCAATGGTATAACCACTGCATGATTCGGCTTATGTAATCGCAAAAATCCTAATGTGTCATTGACTACTCTCGGTCTATTAACAGTACCTCTTATTCTAACAACCGCTACCCATCTCCCATCAGCTGGAAGCTTAGCAATTCTCCTCTTTTCCTTCTTTATCCTCATTATATCTAAAGGCGATACTTTTGATGATATTCTCCCCATATTTTTCACCCTACAATAACCTATAACTGTTAGTTAACGCATTATAAACCGCCAATGAGAACGAAATATGTGTCTTCGTTCTACCAAATGTCTGTGACCATACGTCTCTAATACCCGCTAGCCTTAGAATTCTCTTAGCCACTTCCCCTGCCACTAAGCCTAATCCTTTTGGGCCTGGGAAGAAAACAACTCTCACACTGCTAGCTTTTCCTTCTAATTTGAAAGGTATGCTGTGTGGAATTCCACATCTACATTCCCAACTACCACATCCTCTCAGTACAGGTGCTAGATTCTTCTTTGCTCTCATAAGTGCTTTTAATATAGCTTGTCTTCTCTCAACATGCTTTCCTTTTCCCACACCGATGTACCCATCCTTGTTTCCAACAGCTACAAATGCTCTAAATGAGGGTCTTCTTCCAGAGTCTGTAGTTCTTTTAACGATCCTGATTTCTATAACCTCAGCTTCTAGATCTGGAACCAGCCAATCCACTATTTCCCATTCTGGGATTCTACTCACAATTCTAAATAACTCGTCTAGGGACATTATTTTTCCTTCTTTTACCATTCTACCAATTTTAGTTTTCGGTATCCATGTTTCCTCCAATTCTGCACGCGGTTTAACAGGATCTGGGATTGGAATAAACTTCATAATAATCACCTATTCTTCCTCAAGTTCTTCAAATTCTTCCTCCTCTTCTTCTGATTCCTCTAAGCTTGGTTTTTCAACACTAAATTCTTCGCTTATTTTTGTTAAAACTTCATCAAATATCTTAGGCATATCTTCTGGTTTAAAACCTTTTTTCAAGTAATCACTAAACTGTCTTTGATAAAATTCTGGATTTTCATCCTTTAACTTAGAGGCCCAATCTGCGATAACCTTACCAGTAATTCTCTCATAGGAGGGTAAAACATCTTCACTATAGGGTATATCAACACCTGCGTCTATTAATCCCCTCAAGGCTGCAAAAAGTCTATTCCCCCTAATCGCTCTTTGAGGCCCTATATCTAATATAGCCTCATCAATACCATTTTTTATAGCTTTACAACCTGCTAAAAAACCCGTTAAGTAAGCTGCGGGGGTGTTCCCCCTATTATATGGCCAACCATATTTTATAAGCTCAGTTGATTTTGTAAAAACTAGTGTCTTGTCACCCTCCATTTCTGCTTCTACAAATTGGACAACAATATTCTTTAAACTCTTTCTAACAACAGCTCTAACTTTCCCTGATAACACCATTTTGTACCTAGCATAATAATCTGTTTTCCCTTCCCTACGTCTCCTAAAAGCAACCCTGTATCTTGGTCCAAACTTTAATTTCTTTACTACCCTTTTTCTTCTCTTCCTCTTAGGCATAATTATCACCTACCTATTTTTTCATAAAATCATCCAATGGCTTTAGATTTAATCTCCTCTCATGGATATAAGTAATCACGTGAGCTTTATTTCTAAAGAATCCAGCTTTAGCCATCCTCCTCAATCTATTATACACTTTCCTTGATATATACCCCTCATCTTTTAACCTTCGAAGTATCTTTCTTATGGCCCTAATACGCATTACCCATATCATTGTTCCACCCATTCTTGCCTTCTTAGAACCTTTCTTCTTACCAGGTCCCCTCCTCCTACCCTTCCTTCTTTGCAACTCTCTGTAACGGGCCCTATGCCTACTCACGCCTTTGATAGGTCTTTTCCATATTTTTCTTTCCTCAATCAATTTCTTGATATCTTCTTTGGTCAATGCTTTCTCAATCTCATCCAGTGCATCAGGATCCATCCAAACTCTGTTTTCACCAACCTTTAGGATTTCAGCAGCCATGCGTCTTTGAGGTAATAGGCTCTTTGTCATGTCTACTCACCTTCTTCTTCTGTTTTCTCTTCACTCTCTTCTAATGTTTCAATGGATTCCTCTTGGCCGCCCTCCTCCTCAGCCTCTAGTTCTACCTCCTCCTCTTTTGCTCCTTCCTCCTCTATTTCCTCAAGTAAAGCTTCTCCCTCAACCTCTTCTTCCTCAGGGAGTAATGCCTCAGGTACACCGAGATAAGCTTCGGCTCTGCCCGGGTTTAGAACTCTTATGCCGAATTTCTCCGCAAATCTCAATATTTCTAATCTCTTACGTACGCCAACTGTTCTACCTATTCTAACGACTTGGGTGAGTGGATCAATATTAAATAAATCCTCAACTCTATGAACTAATACCTCTTCTTTACCAGAGGGATGCAAATATCTTATTTTTCTTGGAGTTCTATAACCAACCTTTACTAGAGGGGGCTTACCTTTTATCTGTAATCTAACT
>Ga0180302_10001686_pt1 | contig 10541 bp, 13 predicted proteins | sample GuaBasSediGuay17_FD_121794 | JGI IMG/M metagenome (GOLD analysis project Ga0180302, IMG submission 121794) | Subseafloor sediment microbial communities from Guaymas Basin, Gulf of California, Mexico - Guay17, Core 4571-4, 12-15 cm | ecosystem: Environmental > Aquatic > Marine > Hydrothermal... | reverse complement strand
TGTAGTGAGAAGCTCGGTTAAAGCCTCCTTCGATACTGATAGGGGGTCTAACGTGACTGCCGCTGGCGGTGAATAGATTCTCCCTGGTGCAATTACACGGTCTCGAAAGCGCTTTGCCTCAGAGCAAGCCAGTATCCGGTTTTCCTCATTGACTAGAACCAAGCTACCTCTCGGAAGCAATTCGCACATGAGACGGTATCGCTGCTCTCTTCGCCTAAAGGAGAAGACTACAAGCCGTTCAAACCCTACTTGCTCTACACCCTCTACACGACTGCCACGGATATACCGTCTAGCTGCGCGTGCAAAAGAAGGAAGTTCTCTCTCCTTTCGAACTTCGTACTCAGTTGGGTACATTGTGTACCCTGGCTCTATTACGACATCTACGCGATCTCTTTCGGCTGTTCGAAATCTAAACAGATACCCCTCTTCAACCAGTCCGTAGATATTGTCGAGCCATCCTCCGAGAAGCCTGTTGTAAAGGTACTCGGTTACGATGCGCAGTTCTAGGCTTGAGATGGAATCCTTCAAAAGCAGAGAAGGAAACGCTGGGTGTCGGAAGAGAAAGTAAAGAAGGTCCTGTACTGGACTCGCATGGGGCTAGGTGCGGCGTTAGGTGCTCTCGTTGCGATTATCCCCATATCGAACCCGCTACGTGTCCTGTGGATTGCTATGCTTGTATACATACTATCAATGGCAATTGCCGATTTTGTCCTGCTACGAAAACGCCTCGTTCTTCCAGGTCAAACGCATAAGCTTTGGGCGACAGGGCTCTTTGCCTACATTGCATCATTTCTCTTCTTCTCTACGGTAGTCTATACTGCTCTCAGAGGTTTTCCCTAGGTATCTACATAGCGCGATGCATAGGCTTGCCGCAACGACACCGCGATCCTCATCAGGTAGTCTTAACTGGCTGTATGTCTCGAGCAGACCCTTAACCGCTTTAGCTGCATCTTCAGGGCTGTTAATACGCACAAGCGCAAAATCCTTTCGAGGTTGTAGTCGTTCTGGCGTTTCGACGTGACGTGTTAGCGTATCTAGGAAGGCATCAGCAAAACGATCTCCTTCCACGCTTCTCAGTTGCTCGGCTATCTGCTCGTAGTCGAGTTCCCCACCCTCCGCTAAACGGATACTTACTTCCCAGACTACTTGTGCTAGCTGAGGTCCGAGTATCTGCGATAAGCTCTCCGACGAAATCACACTATTACTTTTTCTCGACGTCTTCGATTCCTCGGTCCGTAATGCAGAACATCGTCTCCCTTTCAGGGAGCGCAGGCGCCGACGTAAGTCGCGCATAGCGCACATTTCGAGGCGCTTTTCGAAGGAATACACGATACTTATTGATGTGCTTTAAGACATGCCCTCCCACCGAATCGGTAGAGTTGTAAATGCCAACGTATGGCGGTGTTCCGGTAGGCTTGCTCATCACCTGATTTGTAACCACAACGGGAATGTTGTGTGCTCTGGCTATCTTTTGGAGCAGCAGCAAGTGCTGGCATAGCTTCTGCTGTCGCTGTGCTAGGTTTTCACGACCCGGGAATTCACTCCGGAAGTGGAGAATCACCGAGTCCACAATGACTAGCTTGACTCCTTCCTCTGTGATGAACCTATCAAGATGCCTGCGCACAAACGTGGTTTGCTCTTCCACGCTGCTAACTTCCACGAAGAGAACGTTATCTAGAACACCATTCGGATCGAGTTCGAACCGCTCAGCTATCTGCCGAATTCTACTGGGAGAGAAGCTACCCTCCGTGTCTATGTATAGAACGCGTGTATCTTCTCCAAATCCTCCTCTATCCTCAGGCAGTTGTGCGGTAACCGCAAGCTGATGACAGATTTGGGACTTACCTGTATTAAACTCTCCGTAGAATTCCGTAATGCCCATACTCTCAATACCACCGCCAAGTATATCGTCTAACCCTGAGCACCCAGTGGTTAGCCGTCGCACTCCTCCAAGAAGCTTCTCATACTGAAGTGCTGTCATAACGCGAAACTCCCCACCACGAACAGCGTCTAAGATCCGTCTAGCAGTCTGCTCCCCCACTCCTGCGCTCACCAGGTCCGCGATCGAGGATAACCGCAGTAGCTCTACGCTTGCAATACCATATTCTCGTAGTTTTTGGGCAATAGCTGTGCCTATTCCTGGTACATCCTCTAAACGCATATATCGTGCGGGTACCGGTCTAAGCGATGGTTCTCGTCGTTCAGGTGCCTTCTCCTTCGCTTCTTCGGCTGTCTTTCTGCGTTTTCCAGTCATATTCCTAGCATTCGTGAGAGGGTGACAATAATAGGTATTATCCACGGTACCTCAACAAATTCACGGGAGGTGTCCGAAAGTGAACAAGCTATATCTTCTACTTACAGAGCCGTGACCTTGCCCGCCGAAGAGCACTATGAGATCGTAAAGAACGCTGTCGTTGAAGCACTACGCCTTGCAGTTACACGCGTTCCATCTGATGTAGAAGCCGCGCTAAAAGCCGCTCGAGACCGTGAGGAAAGCGATCTTGCGCGCAATGTACTGGATACGATTCTTCAGAACATCAAGATAGGAAAACAGCAAAGCAGACCGATCTGTCAAGACACTGGTCTCATCGGCTACTACATCCTTCTAGGTCGTAATTTCCCTCTAAACTTTGACCTGCGTCGCTGTCTTATTGAAGCAACTCGTGAAGCTACGCAGCGCATCCCTCTTCGTCCTAACGCTGTTCACCCCTTTACCAACAGGAACTCCGGTGATAATACTGGTGAGCACATCCCCCACATATACCTACGTTTGGTCGATGGTGACACTCTATCCATTCTTGTTGTACCGAAAGGTGGTGGATCAGAAAATATGACGCGCTTTGCGATGCTAACTCCTGCTAAAGGAATTCGTGGCATTAAGGAGTTTGTTCTAGAAACAATCGCGCGCGCTGCTGGGAAGCCCTGTCCTCCAAATATTGTAGGTGTAGGAGTCGGGGGTACTGCAGACGAAGCGATGCTACTGGCGAAAACAGCAGTTCTACTTCCCGTAGGATATCGAAACCCCGACCCTCAGATAGCGGAAATTGAGGAAGAGCTTCTCTCCCTAGCGAACCAGCTTGGCATTGGACCTGGAGGTCTCGGTGGTAGCACAACCTTGCTAGATCTTCACATCAAGTTTGCACACCGACATCCAGCAAGCTTGCCCGTTGCCGTAAGCTACCAGTGCTGGGCAGCGCGACAACATGGTGTTATCATCAGTAGCGGATACCACGTCGAATATCGTGAACATATCTTGCTGTAGCCATGACAGAATACCACTTCACTACACCAATCCGTGAGGAGGATGTTCGTAAATTACGTATCGGTGATCGCGTATTCGTCACAGGCACCGTAGTTACCGCACGAGATCAGGCTCATCGTCGCGCTCTCCAGCTCCTTGCTGAAGGAAAGCCACTACCCGTCGATCTTCAGGGAGGTGTCATCTACCACTGTGGTCCTGTAGTCCGTCGCATGGATGACCGCTGGGAAGTGGTTGCCGCTGGACCAACGACTAGTGCACGTATGGAGAGCCTCGAGTACGACTTCATCGCTAAGACGGGAGTGCGCATTGTTGTAGGGAAAGGTGGTATGGGAGCAAAAACCGCAGAAGCTGCACAAAAGTTTGGAGCAGTGTACTGTGAGTTTATCGGGGGTGTTGGTGTACTCGCAGCTAACGCCATCAAAGAAGTTGAGCGCGTTGAGTGGCTTGATCTTGGCATACCTGAGGCCCTATGGGTCCTTCGCGTTGAGCGCTTCGGTCCTCTGATAGTGTGCATCGACTCGACGGGTCGTAACTATCACCAAGAGCTCGCCGAATCGATCAACAAGCGCTTTCAGGAGATTATTCAGAAGCTGTAGAGGAAGCTACTGCTACGCTTTTATTTTTACTTAAGACCGTTCGGAGAGATGAGCAGTTTAGCTGAACAGGCTGCCGAATTGCATCGGAAGTATCGTGGGAAGATCGAGGTGATTCCCAAAGTTCCGGCCTTTACGCGCGAGGACCTTACTCTCACCTACACGCCTGGAGTCGCTTACCCATCTAAGGAGATAGCTCGAAACAAGGACCTTGTCTTCGAGTACACAAACCGAGGGAACACCGTAGCTGTTATGTCTGATGGGACGCGAGTACTCGGACTCGGCGACATCGGTCCCGAAGCTGCACTACCTGTAATGGAGGGAAAGGCATTACTGTTCAAGGTCTATGGTGGTGTTGACGCGATCCCTATATGCGTAGCTACGATGGACGTAAACGAATTCTGTAAAATCGCCAAGTACCTTGAACCCTGCCTCGGTGGGATAAACCTCGAAGACATCGCCTCTCCAAAGTGCTTCGAGATAGAAGAGCGGCTCAAACAGGAACTTGATATCCCAGTATTCCACGATGACCAGCATGGAACGGCGGTTGTCGCACTTGCGGGTCTTCTTAACGCGCTTAAGCTAGTCGATAAACATCTTGAAGACGTACGCATCCTTATCGCTGGAGCAGGAGCTGCCGGGCGTGCAATCGCGCTCTTCCTCCTATCTGCTGGTGCGCGTGGTGAAAACATGCTCATTGCTGATAGCGCGGGGTTGCTCTACCAAGGAAGAACGGAGCGTATGAACCGTTGGAAGGAGAATCTGGCTAACGCAACAAACCCGGAGTGCAAGAAAGGTCCCTGGGAGGAGCACCTGAAAGACATCGATGTCTTCATCGGTGTAACTGGAGTCCCAGGCTGCTTCCCCTTAAACAGGATAAAGGAGATGGCCCGCGATCCAATCCTCTTCACACTAACGAACCCAATACCTGAGATCATGCCTCCTGAACCCACCGAAGAACCCATGTATTACATCAAGCTAGCTAAGGAGCACGGTGCACGTGTAATCGCAACAGGTCGCTCCGATCTTCCCAATCAGATTAACAACCTGTTAGGCTTTCCTGCGATCTTCCGAGGAGCCCTTGATGTGCGTGCGCGTGACATTAACGAGGCTATGAAGAAAGCCGCAGCAGAAGCTATTGCTAGTCTTGTAAGCGAAGAAGAGCTTTCTGAAGATTACATAATTCCACGCCCCTATGATCTTCGCTATGTTCCTGCAGAGGCGATGGCTGTTGCGCGTGCAGCGATGGAAAGCGGAGTAGCGAGGATACAGGTAGATCCGCGGCGGGTATATGAGCACGCTGAAGCCATCGTGAAGCGGGCTCACGAGCTGATGAAGTTCGTTACTAAGCTGCCTCCTGCTGGTGTCCTCTAAACTACGCCACGTGGTAGAGCCTAGCCCGGGAGAGCTTCTTTCCTTTCTAAAGGACGCACTCGCTCATCGAGCATTCATTCTCTTAATCGCTAAGTGTAGCGTTAGCTACTATGGACGATCCAGGACGGAGCTAGGTTCAGGCGATCGCTTAATCGTAATCAAGGAGGATGGGTCTTTTCTCGTACACTCTAAAACCGGGTACGCCCCTGTTAACTGGCAGCCCTCTGGCGCTCGTGTTACCGCATACCTTAGTGCAGATGGTCGCGTAATCGTTGAAGCAACCCGTGCGCAACCTTACGAACGGGTTCGTGTTTTCATTGAACACGCCTATCTCGCTGCAGCAGGCACTCTGAAGGAACCACCAGCCCCTCTCGTTTCACTAACAGAGGAGGATCTTCGCACTGCTATTCTGATAGACCCTGATATGGTGGAACCCGGCATACACTTCGGCACTATTGAATGGCCAGTAGGTGTTGGTCGCGCCGATATCGTGGGTCGGGATCGATCAGGAACGGTAGTCGTTGTTGAAGTAAAGCGTGAATGCGATCGCTCTGGTGCAGAACAGCTGTGGCGATACCTAACTAAGTTGCACGAATACGGAGTGAGCGCTCGTGGAATACTCGTTGCCTTCTCGTTCACACACGAAGCACGTCGGTTCGCGCGCGCACGACGTATCAAGTGCGTAGCAGTCTCTCCAAAGAGAGTTATGACAATCTTAGAGCGATGGAGGAGGTCTCCAGGAAGAAGGACATTCAGCAGTGGTTTAACCTAACTGCTAGTGGCTATATCGAACTGCACGGTGATGAACAAGTTCAGAAGATACGGGAAATTCTCTCTATCCTACCACGCGTTCGTGGGCTTGTAGTAGACATCGGGTGCGGTCCTGGATTTTTAGCAAAGCATGGGTGCTTTGACGCGCTAATTGGGGTTGATCTATCTGTAGAACTTCTACGCATAGCCCTTAGCAAAGCTCGCCTTCACACAGGGTACGTTTGCGCGGATGCTGAGATTCTTCCACTTCGCTCCTCTATCGCCTCCTGCGCGTTTGCAGTCACGCTACTTAGTGTCACTCCGAACCCCATGCGGTGTATAGAAGAGATGCTGCGAGTTTTACGACCAGGCGGGCTTCTAGTAATTACCTGCTTCAGAAACGACCTTCCTCACGTGCTCCAGGCCCTTCTTCTCAGAACCCATCGAGTAAGGGTAGTTGACCCTGGTTGGGGTTCAGAGGTTATTCTTCTGTGCCGCCGCACTCTTGCATAAGCCACGGCTGCAGCTCTCGATGTAGTGCATAGGTATCTAGTACCTCACCATCTCTTAGAACGAGAAGCGTATCTCCAGAAAGTGCTCCTACAAGAGCGTAGTCAGTGTAAAACCGGGCGAACTCCAGAAACACCGCCTCTAGACATAAACTGCGTTCCTCAAAGAACCGCCTTAGTGCGGCATAGCTCCTCATAGCACGCCGCTTTAAAGACTCAAGCACATGCGGGGGCAAACCACCAGGTTCTACGAGATCGATGCTTTCATCCTTAATCAGAAATGCCGCACGAGGCGGCTCAACAGCTTCAACCTCCAAAGTACATCCGCGCGGCGGTTCTCCTTTCTTCACGAACGTTATTACCCCCTCTTTCTCTATCAGTAGCATCAGCCAGTAGGTTAGCCGCGCAGCTAAAGCGCCCTTACCTGCGACAACCCGATCCGGTTTCTTCGCTAGCTTCCCCGACTCATAGTCGAGAAACTGGCAGACCACTCGCGGCGGTTTCACCTCGATTCTATACCACGGTCGGTCGAGCAATAGCTTACACCTAAATCGGACGCTTTTAGTGTTGGCGTGGAACCCGCAGAACGCCTTGCAGCCGTCATTCGAGAAGGTCGAGTACATGAGGCAATGGACGCAGCTCTCGAGCTTGCAGCTCGATACGCGCCTCAAACACTACAGTCTCTCATCTACGACGCACTCATACATCCATTCCTTAGCATCTTAGAGAACTACTCTGCGGGTTCCAAGTCTCGTATCGAAATGGCTGCGTCAGCGATGGCCCTCTGTGAAGCGGTTTCCATCCTTCACGATCAGATTGCTAGACGAAACGTACACTGCCTCATTGTACGTGTAGGTCCTCTCCTCGACGACCTCGTAGAACTTGTTGCTGAGGCACTTGGATACTGCATCGCCTTCGCAGTAAAAACAGAGGACTTCAGTAAGCAGTTGCTCGAGAAAGTAGCATCTGATAAGCAGCTCGCTGTAATCATCGTAGTCGGTGATGCAGAGGACTGGCTTCAAATCACGGAGGTGAGCAATGCACTCTCCTCAGCGCGGAGCGATGTTCGCGTATTTGCTCTCGCGCCTAAGGCTGACAAGTCCAGGATCGAAGTGAGGGAGCTCTTAGATTACGCCCGATCGCGGTGGGTACGATGAGCCGCGTTGTTGACAACTTTACTGCAGTCCTAGACCTACGCGAGCCCCAATACCTACCTACCGTGCTCTCCCTTGTTAACACACCTGAAGGAGATCCGCTCGAGTTCGTGGCAAATCTCCTAGAACGGTTGAAAACGGCAATACCTGTTTGTGATGCATTTCTTGCAGTAGAGTTCTCACAGCCGTTTAGCACCATTGCCGAACTATCGGCTTTAGGCTGCGAAGTTGTCCTCAGCAGGGGCTTCCCTCGGATTCGTGCCCGCCCAGCGACTTTACCTGATACACGCGATGTACGCGCTACCTTTACAGGCAACGAAAGCGTGGTACGCTACTTAGCCATGCTTCGCTGGCAGTGCGAGGTTCAAGGCTTCGCAATTGGTGCTGCTTGCGGTCCTCTGTCGCTTGCAGCGTATCTAATGGGTTGGTCGCGCTTACTAAGGGACATCCAGAAAAGCCTCGAGAACCTCAGGAGGATATTAGATCAGACCACGGTGATCACTGCTGAATGGGTAAGGCTTCAGGTGGAAGAAGGTGCGGCTGTCATCAGGGTATTAGAGCCGTATATCTCAAGCGAGGCATCTCCTCCCTCTGTACTGCTACAGCTTCTTGCCTCAATCCGTCAGCTCAAGGCGGAAATCCCCCTAGCACGGTACTGGATTGAGCTAACTGGTCCTCGAATTGCCGAGACCGCTAGGAACGCGAGAGCGGCAGGCGCTTCTGTAGTCTCAATGCGAAGCGATAGCTATCTCGAAACCTTCGCTGTAAAGCGCGCACTACACGGCGCAGCGGTTTTCGTTGCAACTTACGCTCTCCATCAGCTTCATACACGAGACGAGGTTGAAAAACTAGCCGCGCTACTCCGTCGCGTCATACATGCGTGCGGCTATGGAGGGGCCTTCTTCATAGACTTTGAAATCACTTCTGATACTCCAATTCAGACAATAGTTGAGATCCTCCGCTTAGTATCTTCTGAAGGTAAATACCCGATAGAGTTCCGAGTAATCTAATCGCTAACGTACCTGATCAAACGGTATACACACCACTCTCCGCACATCGTGCACGGTCCTTCTGGAACCCCTACCTTAGCGCGTAGTTCGTCAAACCGTGGCGGGTAGATAGCGTAGCGTCGCTGAGCCTCCCAGTCTAATCGTGCTCTTGCTTTGGATATCTCCAGATCTGGTCGCTGTTCTCCTCGCTTAACCAAGTCTACGGCGTGTGCTGCGATCTTCGCTGCAACAACTCCCTCAACAACTTCCTCGATGAGTGGAAGCCCGATGTGCTCGCTCGGTGTTACATAACACAAGAAGTCAGCACCGTGAAGGGCGGCAATAGCCCCTCCTATTGCTGCAGCTATGTGATCATATCCTGCTGCAACATCTGTTACAAGCGGACCGAGAACGTACAAAGGTGCATGATAACAGACCTCTTTGATTCTTCGGATATGCTCTGGAATTTTATCGATCGGGACATGCCCTGGACCTTCCACCATCGCTTGCACACCCGCCTCCCGACAGCGTTTCACTAACTGCGCAACTGTATGTACTTCCATCATCTGAAGCTCGTCCTCCGCATCCAAAATTGATCCGGGTCGCAACCCATCTCCTATACTAATCGTAACCTCGTACTCTTTCAAAATGTCTAGGAGATTGTCAAAGTACGCATAGTACGGGTTCTCCTTCCCGTTTTTTGCCATCCATGCTAGCGTCATACACCCTCCTCGACTAACGACCCCTGCAACTCGAGGAACGCGACGGACCCTCTCCAAGCTCTCGTATGTAACTCCTGCATGAATCGTCATGAAGTCAACACCTTCCTTTGCTTGCTCTTCAACAACGTTCAACCACTCGTCCTCGGAGGAATCGACACCTGCTCCTATAGCAAATACCTGATAGATCGGCACCGTACCAACGGGAACAGAAACCGCTTCCAGAATCCTTCTTCGTATATTTCTGAGATCCTTGCTCGTACTCAGATCCATAACCGTGTCTGCCCCAGCTTCAACAGCTGCACGTGCCTTACGTACCTCTAGATCCAGATCTGAGAGAAACGGTGAACTACCCACATTCGCATTGACCTTAACTCTCAATCCCTCACCAATACCTACTGGGCTTACCTTCCGCCTCCCACTAGACGACTTGAGTATCACCACCCGACCTTCTGCTACCAATCGCGCAAGCTTCGTTGCTTCAACACCCTCTACACGCGCAACATGCTCTATCTCCTCCGAAAGCACACCTTGTCGCGCAAGCTCCATTCGGGTAGGCACGACGGTAGAGCCCTATGCACCCTTCTTTAAGTATTCCTTCAGGAACACTCCAAACATTTAAACGAAGAACAATGCCACCCTCCCGTGCCACTACGTCCACCTCCCTATACAAAGCCGCTTCGCGTTCTACAACGGTATCTAAACACCGAAGTTATCGTTCGGCTCAAAAGCGGAACCGAATATCGTGGTGTTATGGTTCACATGGACTCCTTCATGAACATGGTGCTGAAGAACGCGATCGAGGTTCAGAGAGGCGAACCCGTGATCAACTACGGTACTCTAATTCTTCGCGGTAACAATGTGCTCTACATCCAACTTCCCGCCTACGTACCTACCGAAGAATGAAACTGTCTTATCTCCAGATAGAAAAGATCCCAGGTCCTGGCGTTGAAGACCTTCGTGTTGAGATCGTTGAGCGAAAGGGCTTAGGACACCCTGATTACATCGCGGATGCCGCTTGCGAAGCAGTAAGCCGTGCGCTCTCCCTCTATTATCTCGAAAACTTCGGAACTATTCTTCACCACAACGTCGACAAGGGGCTTCTAGTTGGCGGTCGTGCTGCTCCTAAGTTCGCAAAAGACGACAAAGGAGGTGGTCGCGTTTTAGAACCGATAGAGATCATTGTAGCTG
>Ga0180302_10001685_pt1 | contig 10543 bp, 10 predicted proteins | sample GuaBasSediGuay17_FD_121794 | JGI IMG/M metagenome (GOLD analysis project Ga0180302, IMG submission 121794) | Subseafloor sediment microbial communities from Guaymas Basin, Gulf of California, Mexico - Guay17, Core 4571-4, 12-15 cm | ecosystem: Environmental > Aquatic > Marine > Hydrothermal... | reverse complement strand
GTTAGAAACATAACGATAAGCTTCTATCGGGAGGAGATACCCCTCACAAGGCTCATGGATACGCTTCACATATCCAGGTATGGCGAGACCGATGGGGAGATGGACTGGTCATCGATTGATGGAACCGTAAACCCGAACAATGTGACGGAGTCTGGACTCTTCACTGAGAGTATATTCGCCCTCATCGCCGCGGATGATGATGTCCCATCCTCACCAACCCTATATCTCCCAGAAGACGGCGCGACTACAAGTGAATACCCAATCTTCACATGGGAGATGGTCCATACGAACACATTAGGCGAGGAGGAAGCGATAAGCCACTACGTAATCCAGTTCTCAAGGACCCAAAGCTTCGCTGGAGGAGTAATATCAAACGAGACCATTGGCCCTCAGCCATACTTCATCTGTGGGAGCTCATTCCTAGGAGCTGGAACCTGGTACTGGAGAGTCTTCGCAGTTGACTTAGCCGGAAATAATGGGAGCTACTCACAGGTTAGGTCCATAAACGTCCTGACAGCGGAGGAGGCTGTCTTGATGGACTTCAGCCTCCAGGTTACGCCGAACTCCAGCGTAGTCGAGGCTGGGGGGAGAGTTGAAGCTATTGTCACCGTCACGCCGCAGCATGGCTATGCCTACTCAGTTGAGCTATTCCCGATAGTTACACCCTCGGAAGATACGATAAACGTAACGTTACAACCTAGCGTTGGTATGCCCGAGTATAACTCGATACTGACCATAGAGACATCCCAGGATACGCCGTCTGGAAACTACACCATACACGTTATCGGGGTGGGCGGGGACGGTGAGAGGCATGTGGCAACGCTCATTCTTCAGGTTAAGCCCCCGCCGGAGCCGCCTAGGATAACGCTCATACCGGATAAGGGCTTCGGCAGCTTCATGGTGACTGTTAGGGGAAGCGGGTTCACGGCCGGAAGCTTGGTTAACCTGACATTCAATGGAGAGCTGATCTTGACGGGAATTCGGGTTGATGAGGATGGCTCCTTCGAGGTGTACTTCGTGGTCTCTGCTGCTGAACCCGGCATATACTCGGTTGAGGCCATAGATGAATCCGGTTTGTCAGCCTCCGGGAACGTGACCGTCGTCTATGTAACTCCCTTGAACATAGAGCTTGATGTCGGCTCTATACACTTTAAGGGTGAGGTAGCCGAATTCTACATCCTTATAACCTTCAACGGTGAACCGGTGAACGCGACGATAGAGAAGGCTATCCTGTACTACTCAAACGGAACCTTATACGAAGACCTAACCGGAAACGTTGAGCTTGTATCCACCGGACTGTACAGGGTGGCGTACACAATTCCGATTGACGCTCCTGAGGGTACCTACACGCTGCTTGTGAAAGCAAGCTACATCACCGAGACAGCTGAGTCCAAGGGGGCCTCAGTGAAGAGCTTCCTGCTGAGCGAGACATTAACAGGGTGGAGCGTAACCCTCCTAGCGATAGAGAACGAGACGGCTCTGATCAAGACTGAGGTAGGGATCATCCAGGTGAGGCTGGCTGAGATGAACGTAACGATAACAAACTTGATAACCGATGTTAAGGGTCAGATAATCGCCAACTTAACGACTTCCATAGGTGATGTAATGGTGTACCTTGACAGCCTGCAGCTCGTCGAGCTTCTTAACGCCTTAGAGATCAAACTCACCCAGATGAACGCAACGATAACGTCTATAGAAGGGAACATAACAAGGATACGTACGGATGTAGGCGTAATCCAGCTTAAACTAGACGAACTGAACGCGACAATACATAACGTCACGGCCACAGCTGGGGGGGAGATACTCATCCAGATGGAGACCCTAGCCGGAGTGATAGAGGCAAAACTGGACTACATAAACGCAACCATATCAGGATGGAGTGGGGGGTCAACGGAGAGCATAATCACAGAGAGCGGCGAGTATAGGGTTATGGTCCTAACGAACGCAACAGTTAAAGAGCCTGTTCAACTCTTGGACGGAAACTCCCTCAAGGTTGTGGTCAGCGGGCCTCCCGGCGAGACCGCGGTTATAAGGTTCGTTATCCCGAAGAACCTGCTGGCCGACCTAGGCTCCTCGATAGATGATGTCACAGTCACCGTGGACGGTGAGGTGGTTCCATACACCTACACCGAGACGGCCGACGCATACCTATTAACCGTAACCTACACCCTAAGCACACATGAGGTGATATGCCACCTGAGGGGTCTACCACCGCAGCCGATATGGCTCCAACCATGGTTCATAACAACGACCACCATCGCATCCCTGATAGCCATAGGTGTAGCCATATACCTCCTCCTCAGGAGGAGACCATAAGTCTACACGTAACCGAACTAGCCACAAATACACAAGCCCAAGGGTCTTTTCAATCAAGAAAAACGGCAAACATAACGATAAATATTAAAATTCATGAGGGAATTAATAATACCTGGAGGGCCGGTAGTCTAGCGAGGTTAGGACTTCCCAAACTGGGACCTAAAGCAGCCCTTACGAACCATGAGGAGAGAAGTCAAGGTTGAGAGAGGCTGAGATCGCCGGTTCAAGTCCGGCCCGGCCCACCACTTTTTGGGATTATTTTTCATGTTTGTCTGTGTTAGTCATTGTATGATTTCTTTTAGGGCATTTTCGCAGACTTTAGAAACGTTTAGGCCGAGTTCATGTGCGGCAACTTGCTCAGATGTGGCGAAGTTCAAATCAACAGAATCTACGAAGTTCCGTCTTTAACTCGTCAGCAAGTTGCATAATATTAGAGTTCGTTTAAGTTGTGTGAATGAAAAAGGAAAGATGGGAATTGACCGGTCAATAATAAATGCTTAAGTTGCCACGTCCTCCCCGTAAAACTCTAAGGTAGGCAATTTTATAGATATCTCACGCCAACCAAGATGAGCAAAACACCTTTAAGTGTGGTTTCTACTCAAATTAGAGAAACACGAACGACCGGTTGGGGGATAGAAAGGAATATAATGACGACCGGTCAAGCCGACGGGATGGACTATTACAAAATAATAACCACAACCGAATGGAGCAGACTGGGAGATAAGGATCCGCCAACCACGGTCTACGTAGGAGGTTCCATGAGGAGCTCGATTGATGTAGGAGGTAGGTGTTGGATGGCCGGGGGCGAGGGGGATGGTGACCCTCCAAATAGAGACATCGAGGGTTCTCCGCCGTCTTGTGCAGTCCATATTATCGCTCTCTTTCAACTTGGGCGGGTTACTAGCTGGATTCATCCTAGCCATAAACATCGATGTATTCTCAACGATCCCGTGGGCCATAATCCTCCTACCAGGAATACTAACAGTTAAAGGCGCCATAGGAGGGATTCTCAGCGGACGTCTAAGCACGAGCTTACACCTTGGAACGATAAAACCGAGTTATGGCGAGAACACGCGGGACTTCTACCTTCTCCTATCCTCGATAACGGTTCTGGCCTTCCTAAGTTGTCTAATGATGGGGTCGGTCTCCTTCCTGATCGGTTTGGTGATCTGGAGGGCAACTTTGAGGGGTTACCTGGATATACTGTGCATCGCCGTCGGCTCTATGGGTCTCTCTCTCCTGATAGTATCACCAATAACCATAGCGATCTCTTTTCTATCCTTCAAGAGGGGGCTGGATCCGGATATAATGGTCTACCCGATTACATCGACCGTTGCCGATATAATCGTAACGTTCACCTACATCAAGCTCCTCTGGGGATTCTTCTCCGGCGGATTAGGTCTCCACCTCACCGTCTTGATCGATCTGACCTTCCTCTCGGTCGTTCTGGCATCCTTGTACAAGAACTTCAAGGATGAGGAGTTCACGAGGACCCTTAAGGAGTTCACCCTGACGCTCCTCTCCGTAACCGTGATAACGAGTGTAACGGGCCTTTTCCTAAGCGGGATAAGGGAGGCTGTTGGAAGTAGACCCGAGGTATACCTCGTCTATCCAGCCTTGATAGATACCGTTGGGGATACAGGCTCGATAATCGGCTCTACAGCCACAACCAAGCTCTTCACCGGGATGATCGAGTCATCTCTCTCATCGATTAAAGAACACACAACGGAGATACTGAACGCATGGGCAGCCTCGATCGTCATGTTCATCCTATACTCCATGACAGCGGCAACTGTCTGCAATGTGCTCAACTCGGTCAATCCTCTGAGGCTTCTAGCTCAGATCACGGCTACGAACCTGCTCTCGGTTTCGGTTATGGTCTTCATAGTCTTCTCGATAGCCATATCAACCTTCAAGAGAGCCCTAAACCCAGATAACTTCGTGATACCGATAGAGAGCTCCTTGGCAGACGCCGTAACGACGATATCGCTCTACATAGCTGTAGTAACCATAAGATGAGTTGGGGAAACCAGCTGGACAGACCAGTCCAAGCCTCGATAAGTATAAGTATGAGGTGTTAATCTTTCTTCAGAAAACGAGGAGGACCGAAATCTTGCCAGCGATCGAGGTTGGTAGGATCTGTGTTAAGGTGGCCGGCCGGGAGGCTGGGAGGCGCTGCGTGATAGTCGACATAATCGACAAGAACTTCGTCCTCGTTACTGGCCCGAAGAGTATAACAGGGGTTAAAAGGAGGAGGGCGAATATAAAACACCTCAAACCGACAGAGAAGAAGATAAAGATCCGAAGGAGGGCTGCCGATGAGGAGGTCATAAAGGCCCTAGCCGAGGCGGGTGAGATCGAGGCGCCTGAGGAGAAACTCGAAGAGGCTGGGGAGAAAGGAGGGAGGTGACAAACCTCACACCACCATTTATTATCGTGGAAGTATGATCTCCTTATTCGTAGGAGAAGTAGGTGATGCGGAAGTTAACAGCTCCATGGGAGGTAAAGAGGGAACTCATAATCAAAGCGGATGCGGAGACTGACCCAAAGTACGGACATAAACCAGAGGAGAGACCGGTAGAAGAGCTTCTCAAGTTCGGCGTGATAAACCTCGACAAACCCCCAGGCCCAACAAGCCATGAGATAACGGCCTGGATAAAGAGAATACTACAGATAGAGCATGCCGGTCACGGCGGAACCCTAGAAGCCCGAAAAACCTGAAAGGGCTGGGGAGATCCGAAGGTGACCGGCGTCCTACCGATAGCCCTAAGGGAGGCCGTTAAGGTTATACAGGTTCTACTGAGGGCTGGGAAGGAGTACATCTGTGTGATGAAGCTCCACTCGGAGGTTCCTGAGGAGAGGGTCAAGACAGCCCTTGAGGAGTTCCAAGGCCCAATCTACCAGAGGCCTCCCTTGAGGGCCTCAGTTAAGAGGAGGTTGAGGGTTAGGAGGGTCTACTACATAGACATGATGGAGATGGAGGGGAGAAATGTCCTATTGAGGATAGGATGCGAGGCTGGAACCTACGTGAGGAAGTTGATACACGACGTCGGGGAGGTCCTGGGATGCGGTGCGCACATGCACGAGTTGAGGAGAACGAGGGCTGGGCCATTCACAGAGGAGGGTAGCATAACCCTCCACGACTTGGCATACCTATACGAGAGGTGGAGAGAGACGGGTGAAGATTCCCTCATAAGGAGGGCCATACTCCCGATGGAGAGGGCTTTAGAGCTGACACCGAAGGTATACATAAGGGACTCAGCCGTAGACGCGATCTGCCACGGAGCCCACCTAACGGCCCCAGGGGTGGTCGCAGTCGAGACAGGGATAAAACCAAAGGAGACCATAGCGATACTAACCCTGAAGGGCGAAGCCGTAGCCCTAGCGAAAGCAACAACCACAACAGAGAATATACTCGAAATGAACCACGGAATAGTGGCAAAGAACACGAGAGTCCTGATGCCGAAGGGAACATACCCAAAGATGTGGCGCAGAAAGAAAAGAGAAGAGTAACCCTTAAAACACACCGATAAAATCAGAGATATGGAGGCCGGGGTCTCCTAGAGCTAAAGGCGGGAAATCCGGTAGGGAGCAGACCCAACAAAGGAAAGAGGGGGCCCAAGCCTGGAGCCGAAGAGGAGAGGGAGAGCCTGTGGCCCCTCGGGGCCGCGTGGGTTCAAATCCCACCCCCGGCGCCACATTCTCGGGTTCAAATCTCCTCCACCATCTTTTAGGTTATCTCTGGCTATTTATGGCTTCTCGTCTTTGTTGAGGTCGTGTATTTCTCGTTCAAATTCTATGAATGTTTCTAGTCTTTTCACTCTATGAACGTCCTTCTTCATAGGATTATGTATTGGTCATTATACGCATTCCCTCTGTTTGTTTATCTTGATATTGTTAAAGTAAGTTTTGTTGGCGGTCTTTTAGTGTTTGGTATTCTCAATCCGATAGTAGATGGCGGCTTGGCCGGGATTAAACTAGGATTAAACAATCCTCTCAGTCATATCCCTATAGCTTAAACCAGCCATATACGTGATACAGCCCTAAACCTTATGCAACCGAAACGATGGTTACGCTGGACATCCCAGCCTCCTAGAGGAGTAAGGCACCCCGAAACAACAAAAAACATACCTCAACAGCGTTCTAGTACCCTTAGGAAAGGCTTATTACAAGGAATCATCTCAAAGCCTCCTTGACTGGAGGCCCTATCTTGGAGAGGCTTGCTCTCTTCGGTGGGGAACCTGTTAGGAAGAAACCTCTGCCAACAATCAGCGACAAGTCCGGTAGGAACATCGGCGAGGAGGAGCTTAGGCTGCTTAGGGAGGTTATCGTGAGCGGCTCCTTGTTTAGGTACTCCGGTAGGATGGTCTCAACATTCGAGGAGGAGTTCGCCGAGTTCTTGGGCGTAAAGCATGCAGTAGCCTCAACCTCGGGGACAGCAGCTCTGCATGTAGCTACGGGCGCGATAGGTCTAGGTCCGGGAGCGGATGTTATAACGACTCCAATAACCGATATGGGAACGATGATAGCGATCCTCGGACAGAACGCGATACCGATCTTCGCCGATCTGGATCCATATACATACAACCTAAACCCAGAGGATGTGGAGAGGAGGATAACGGACAAGACGAAGGCGATAATAGCGGTCCACCTCTTCGGGCTGCCCTGCGACATGGACCCCCTGAGGGAGATAGCTGAGGAGAGGGGGATATACCTCATAGAGGACTGCGCCCAAGCCTACCTAGCTGAGTACAAGGGTAGATTGGTAGGGACGATAGGCGACGTCGGATGCTTCAGCATGCAGCAATCCAAACACATGTTCACGGGGGATGGAGGGATAACCGTAACCAACGACGACGAACTCGCGAGGAAGGCGAGGTTCTTCATGGATAAGGGATGGGACAGAACAGTCAAGGGAGCTAGGATGTATCACATGTTAGGCTTCAATTACAGGATGACCGAGCTTCAGGGGGCAGTCGCACGGGCCCAACTTAGAAAGGTTAGGTGGGTTGTGGAGAGGAGGAGGGCGGTAGCCGACGCGTTAACTAAGGAGATAAGCGACATCGAAGGGGTAACCCCGCCGACGGTCCCGAAGGGTTGCAAACACTCCTACTGGCTCTACCCAATCAGAATCGACGCATCAGAGTTCAAGGCCGAATTAAGCGAGATCGCCGAGGCCTAAGGGCTGAGGGCATACCAGCCTCAGCCAGCTACACCGGAATCCCAATGTACAAGACCCTAGTCTTCGCCGAGAGGAGGGGATACGGCGGAACATGCTGCCCATGGTGCTGCCCAATGTACGGCAGGGATGTTAAATATGGGGAAGGACTATGCCCAGAGGCTGAGAGGATACTGAGCCAGCTCATAACATTACCGTGCAACGAATACTTCACTAGGGAGGACGTGGAGGATATATCAACAGCCCTCCACAAGGTTCTAAACTACTACAGAAGAAGCTGATAATTATTATATGGAAGATTTAGGCTCACGGCGATTTACCCATCACTTTTTAGCTCCCTGATGAGTCTCAAGTACTTCTCAAGCTCGCTCCTCGTTGGCTACCCCTGGTCTCAGGCTTAGCGGCCTTCAAGGCTCCGGTGAGGTTCGCTCTCGAGGGCCTCCCCATCATCTAGGCCCTCAGCTTTAGAGGCCACAAATACTCCTAGAACTGTTACATCAACCAATTCACCAACACTCCCCCGAGATTTCTGAGATATGGATCATTTGGTTAGTTTTCTCTTTAAATACTTGTTCACGAGCCTTATGATGCCCATGTTGAAATCGTAGAACTTCTCAAGATTAATCTTACCGGTTTTTGGATCCACCACACCCTCACGCTCCGCTAGGATTCTCCTATATATGCTTAATCCATCCAGTTTGGGCGGGATGGGGTATACGTATAAGTCGAAGCTCCCATCCGGATCTGATCTACTTCCAACTCTAGCTATAATTGCTCCTCTCCTCAATACCCTAAGCGAGAATTCTCCCTTAACAACCTGATACCCCTCCTCCCTAGCTATAGATGAAAGGAGATCCTCATCAACCTTCTCGCTAAGCTTTATTCTGACGGCCTCAACGGTTACCCTCTCAACCCTCTCAACACCAGGCGGCAGGTTTGATGCGAGGACGACTCTTTCCTCACTAAATATCTTTGAAACAACCTCCAAGAGGCTTGTCTCTCTTAAAAAGCCTTGGACATTAACCTTTGTTGAATCCTCTCTATTCCGGTTCATCTCGAGCTCCTTACACCTTGGAGCTGAAGGGCTATCCAACCCAGTCGTAAGGGGTTATTATCTCGTAGGTCTTCTTTAGGGCGTCGAAGACGGCGTAGGCGAAGGATGGTACGGTCTTAGTTGAGCCGTAGCTCCTTGACCAGCAGTCCTTTATCCCAGCTAGTCTGAGTATCACCTTTGCGATGTCGCTGGCTACTAGGCCTAGGCCCCTTGGTCCTGGGATTAGTACTATCCTTACGCTTCCGCATTTGCCCGTGACTTGGAATGGTAGTGAGTGGGGTTGTCCGCATCCGCATTCCCAGCTTCCACATCCCCGTCTGATTATGGTTATGTTTCTTCTGGCGTCTGCGGCGGCCTTCTCTATCGCTGTTCGGACCTGTCTGGCTTTACCTGATCCTAGGCCTATGTATCCGTCTCCGTTCCCGACGGCAACTATGGCCTTGAAGCGGAGTCTCTCTCCTGCATCGGTCTGTTTCTGGACTATCCCGACGTTTATTACCTCCTCCTGGAGGTTTGGGACGAGTATATCAACTATCTCAGGCTCTCTTATCTTGAATCCTTCAAGGAAGACCTCCTCAAGGGTTGATATTCTACCCTCTACGACCATCCTTCCAAGCCTTGTACGAGGCGTCCACTCCTCAGCTCTCTCCATGCCATCCATGCTCCGGCGTTGAAGGTTTGGCTCTACGCATTATGGTTAACGCTCAACTCCTCAAGGTTTCAAGATGAATAGTAAATTTAAACTTATATGCTTATCTGTACGCTTCTGAGAATCCAACTTCAGGAGAAGGAGAACGCTCATAATATATTCATCGATGATTCTAGAGCTTTACTCAGAGCTCCCTTTCATCCTTGAAGCTTGAGGTTATTCTATCCTTCACTTCTAGGAAGTGTTTTGGTAGCTCCTCTGGTGGTAGGCCGTTTGCTAGGTAGTTGGAGAATCTGCGTTTGTATAGTTCCGGATCTGAGGATAGCTGTGAGGCATAATCCGCTATATGTTGACCTTTGACCCTCTCCTCGCTTGGTAGTACACTCTCATCGTGTGGGACGACCCCTCCAGCATCAAGGAACCCCTTCAGGGCTGCGAATACTCTCGCCCCGGGTGATGGTGTCTGTAGGCCTATATCTAAAACCGCTTCCCTGACCCCCTTAGCTACGGCTCTATAACCACACAGTAACCCGGTTAGGTACGCTGCCGGGAGGTTTCCACACCCACCCTTCCATCCATAGTCCCTGACGAGCTCCCTTGAGTGGGCTGAGGTTATAACCTCGTCACCTATAACCCTAGCCTTGATGAGTTGTACGTTCATATGTCTGGAGGAGCCCCTAACTACGAGCCTTGGAAGCCCAGACTTCACCAAACCCCTCCTTAGGCGGTAGTTTGTCTTCCCCTCTCTCCTCCTCCGGAATGGAACCCTATACCTCGGACCCCTAGCCATCACCGCCGCCTCCAGAGGTTATGGGCATCTATGTAACGCTCCATCTCGGCTATGGACTTGAAGGCTCCACTCTTGGCCATTATGTAGAGCCTGCGGTATGCCCCTTCCGCTATGAGACGTCGGCTCTTCAACTCACGGAGCCTCCTCCTAAGAGCCCTGATCCTCATCATCCACATCCTCTTCCTCGGGAGCCTAGCCTTCCTTGTTCCGCTCCTCGACCCCGGACCTCTCCTCAAGCCTTTCTTCTTCTTTTCGTGTATAATCCTAGCTCGGGCTCTGCTTATTCCCTTCTTCTTTAAGGCTCTAATAGCCCCTTCGTGGATTAGCTTCCTGATCTCCTCCCTAGTTATAGCTGACTCTACCTCTTCTATCCTGTCTGGGTCTATCCAGACCCTATTCACACCTACCTTAAGTATCTCGGCGGCAAGCCTCCGTTGGCTTCTTAGGCTCACCCTGAAACCTCCATCCCGTTTATTCTAGCTCCCTAAGCTTCGCCGGGTTCAGTACGTGTATGCCTAACTCCCTAGCCCTATTCGTGATCTCTACTCTCTTCCT
>Ga0180302_10001684_pt1 | contig 10549 bp, 10 predicted proteins | sample GuaBasSediGuay17_FD_121794 | JGI IMG/M metagenome (GOLD analysis project Ga0180302, IMG submission 121794) | Subseafloor sediment microbial communities from Guaymas Basin, Gulf of California, Mexico - Guay17, Core 4571-4, 12-15 cm | ecosystem: Environmental > Aquatic > Marine > Hydrothermal... | reverse complement strand
CACTTATCTTGGGTTTAACAGGTGTTCTCATAAAATCTAATAGTCCTTCACTTTCAAGTGCTTTGTATACCTCTTCATCTGTAGCTCCTTTACTTATATTCACTTTTCGATCAGTTGGAATTAAATGTTTGATATTAGCTCTCCTCCTTTTGACACCACTAATACTTTTTGGTCCTGTTACTAGTACAAAGTTTTCATCTATTATATCTACTATAACGCACTTTCTACCAGCTTCCCTACCAGCTATCTTAAGACAGATTCTCCCTATTTCTATTGCTGGCACTTGTACCACCTAAGACACAAGTATACCATTAAATTAAAAATCTTGTCCAGGGTCTTACATTACCTCTGGAGCTTTAATACCCAACATATGAAGTCCATTAGATACTACTACTCTATAAGCTTCTACAAGAGCTAGTCTAGCCTTTCTCGTACCTTCGTCAGCTACACTCAGTACTGGTACTTTTTCATAGAATGTTGTAAACATCTTAGCTAAGGATAATAGATACTCTGCTATTAGTGATGGTCTTAGGTCTCTGTAGGAGTTGATGACAGTACTGGGAAATTTACTCATTAATTTAATTAGTCTCCACTCCTCATCAGTGGTTAATTTTGAGTAATCCACAAAATAGGGGTTTATGTCCACACTTTCTGCCTTTCTCAAAATACCGGTAGCCCTTGCATAACTGTATTGGATAAAAGGTCCACTATTTTCCTCTAGATTTAGTGCTCTGTCCAATTCGAAGAGTATGGGTTTTAGTCTCGAGGTCTTTAGTAGTGCGAATTTTATAGCTCCTACACCGACTGCCTTTGCTATTCTCTGTTTCTCATGTTCAGAGTATGTCCTCCTAGATCTAGCCAATCTTTCTAGGACTCTTCCTATAGCTTCTCTGTATACCTCTCGTGCTGTTATGTACCTAGCTCTTCTACTACTCATCTTGAAGTTCTTGAGGTGGACTAGTTCATAGCCTAGATGTACTAGATTTTCAGCATATGGTTTTCCTAGGATCTTAAGTGCCAGCTTTATCTGTCGCTGAGGTAGATTCTGCTCAGTGCCTATGACGTTATACACTCTTTTCGCGCCTATACACTCAAATTTCCATATGGTATACGCTATATCTCTAGTAGTATAAATAGTGGTACCATCGGATCTGACCAGTACCAGATCGGGTATCTCGATACTCTTATTAAATTCACTCAGTTTAAGCACTAGTGCTCCGTTCTGTCTACTTAAGTAAGGTGTGCGACCTAGGTCTTTGATTACCTTTTCTACTAGTCCTGACCATACTAGATCTGATTCATAGTCTAGTGAGTCGAATTCTATGTCGTACATTTTTAGAGTATCTAGAATATCTTTCATACACTTATCCACAATCTCTCTAATAGTTGAAACTACATGAGTGTCACTCTTAGTCTCATATGCATAATTCCACTTTTCAACGGTCTGTTTAAGATCGCTTATATTCTCCAGTGCTCTTAGTATTCCCTTATACACCTCTGGAAATCTGTTTTTAAGATCCTCTTGTATACTGTAACATTCACTTAGTTCTCTGAGGAGAGATTTTAACTCAGGGTCTTCATCTCTAAGTCTACTCTTGATATATCTATACTCCTCCTCTGTGATCTCATACTTATTTTTCGGTATCTCCTGTAGATATTGGTATAGGTTCTTCTTTATATCAGAGATCTCAACGAATAGGTTTACTATAGCATATATAGATCCAAGCCATACATCAAATTCTTCGTGAGGATGAACTCTCATTTTCTTGAGTAGATCGTAACCTACTCCTGTAATGGACATCTGGAGTCCACAGTCATCTACGTAGAAATGCCTTCTGACCCTAAACCCTAGGGCTTTAAGAATCCTCGAGAAGGCATCCCCTATACAGCTGTTTCTCAAGTTTCCAATATGTATTGGTGCATTAGGATTTGTGGAGGTATGCTCTACTATTACGAGCTCTCCCTTACCTATATCACTATGTCCATATTTATCCCTCCTCACTAGAATCTCTGTTATTATGTGCTTGGAAACAAGTTCTCGATTAAGGTGTAAATTTATGAAGTACTTTTCTTCCTCTACTTTATCTACGATATCTAGTCTCTCAGCACTACTAGTAATTATCTCCCTAGCTCTATCCTGACGTATTCCTATGTCTCTGGATAATTTGTATAAATGTATTGAGATGTCGCCATATTCTTCTCTCGTAGGCTCTATCAGTACTATTTTATCCTTCTCTACGTTGAGACTCCTAGATATACTTCTTCTAATTAACTCCACTACTTCACTCCAGTCCATGGGATACCGCTAATATTAACCCTAGGATTCTAAAAGGACTTTCTCTCCTCAACTAGGAGAGTTGGTATCTGAGTATAGCTACTATACCACCCATATGTTTAAGCTGGAGATATGCATCTTGAAATGAACTGAAGATTTTCACTCTAGCACCAGTATTCTCAGCTATCTTTAGTATTTCCTCTACCCTACGTCTAAGAGTCTCATCAGGCGATCTCATAAGCTCGCTTGTTATGAATAACTTATCTACAGCTCCTATTCTAACAGCTTTCTCGACTTCATCTAAGGATAGGGCCACTTTTCTCTCATCCCTAGCTAGGTATGTGAGTACCTCCTCTATCAGTTTAGATTCCTCTGTAATACTGTAATCTCTAAGTACCCTAAGAAGTACTCCTCTTTTTAGTGCTTCGTGTACTCCTTTATATCCCCCTGAAGATACGTTCTCTAAGTACACTTTTATTTGCCTTAGCTCAGGATACTTTTGGAGCTCCTCCTCTACCAACTCTTTCATAATTCCAGGCCCAGCGAGGATTAGAACCTCGATTTTCAACCTTTCACATAGCTCCTTTATCTTACTCGATATCCTATTGAGCTCTCTTTTGAGTTCAATAGCTTTTGCTGTTGGGTATATTTTTCCAGGTATGTGAAGTATCATCTCAACTAATGGTTCTATACCATAATCGTGAACTGTAGCTATTGTTACTTCCTCATCATCTACTCCCACTATAAGGGCCTTAACCATACTACGTCTACAGGCCTTTCTAATTCTGTCCATCTGATATCTATCCCATCCCTTTTCCTTGTGTATTGTTACTTCATGTCCTAGATCTAAGTTTAGGGTATGTCTCTGACCCTCAAGATCTAGTTCTTTAGGTGCCTGGACTATTACTCCATGTACTCTTAATCTAGTTGTAAAGGGTTGAAATCTAGTCCATACTACTCTAAGCCCTATGCTCATAGCTTTTCTTTTACTACCAGAGCTCGTCTTCAGTTCTCGTGTAGTTCGAGCATATACTATATCGCCCATCTCGATGACATTATAGAGATCCCATAGATCATCTTCAGTTTCTATTCTCAGTTTTACTGTTCTCTCTTTTTCATCTATGTACAGAATTCTCACAATATCTCCTTCATGCTGATTAAGTAGACCGATTTAAATGTGTTGTCATAGTACATAAGATTCTCATACTAGGGTTGGATACTCTATTTTACAGAATAAATGATTTTTAACACTACTACCAATTACACTGGGTAGTATGTATTGTCAGGAAGCAAGGAATCTAAGGATATCCTGAAACAGTTAATAGAGGAAATCAAAAAGAGAGATGATATAACTCTAAAGGAGTTTATCGAGAAAGTTAGACATAAAATTAGAGAGATGGGCGGTCTACTTACAGAGGAAGGCGCAGCTCTCCTTGTGGCCAAGGAACTAGGAATAGATGCTGTAAAACCCACTATTAAGACTACTAGGTTGAAAATAGAGGATCTAGTTGAAGGACTCAGTAGAGTGAGGTTAGTATGTAGAGTGATCGATGTAGATCCTCCCCTAATATTTAAAAAAGAGAATAGAGAGTTGAAATTAGCGAAGATAAAGGTTGCAGATGAAAGTGGTACTATTTCGGTAACTTTATGGCCTCCCCATGTAGGGTTAGTTGAGAACTTACAGCTAGAGCTGGGAGATACTATAAGGATAGAGAATGCTCGTTCAACAAGATTCAGAAGAAGACTAGAGTTGAACATAGATGAAAGAGGAGCTATAGTATCCGTTCCACACTCCAAAGAGATACCCTCACTCAGTAAAATACTCGGAGACGAACCTAAGATTCTAGAATTCACTATCATATCTATCAAGGAACCAATTCAAGTTGAAACTAGATGGGGTATAAGACCGGTCAGCTGTATAGAGGGAGTTACAGATAATGAAAGGATCAGAGTAGTACTCTGGGGTAGAAAGGCTAACTGGGTTAAGTACGTAAAGGTAGGAGATCTTGTGAGGATTAGAGCTCTCTTGAACACACGTAAGGAGTTTAGTATAGGGGGGAGGAAATTTATAGAATATTCCACTGGTAGTACCACTTCCGTTAGGAGAATTGGAGAGACTTCGATAGAGACTACACGTACAGAGCTCACTGTAGATGAAATTGAAGTGGATAGACTAGGCTTCTCTGTAAATATTAGAGGTGTACTCTCAGCACTCCTAATAGATAAAGGGTTCAGAGCCGTACTTTGTGGAACCAATAATCTCGTAGAGATAGCGATGGTACATAGTAGTGCGAGATTAGATGTCTTGAAAAATAGTAATAGAGTTTGTAAGGTTGATTTAATGATTAGTAATCTGGAGCCTGTACCGGAGACTCGCTCCCTATTCGAATCTACACTTTGGTCTAAGTGCATACCTGCATCGGAATCTGATATATTCAAGAACCCTGACAATGTGGATAGTTTAGATCAAGTGATCGTGGGTAGACCCTTTAGGGTGAGAGCCAGAGTAGAACACGTAGATGTAACACTAAACTACTACTGTAACTATTGCGGTAACGCTATAGGATCTGCTGCCCATAGATGTTTTGATGAAAAAGTACTATCGATAACTCCTGTAGTCACTATGGGAATAGTATTGGATGATGGTGAGATGAGAGTAAAAGGAGTATCATCTGATATTACTCTACTCGAAAGCTTAAGTAGTGTTAGTATTAGAGATGTACTGGATTTCTTCATGAAAGGAGAAGGAATTGAGCCTGTACTGAAATATCAATTAGACCTCTCTGTAGGGAAGGAATATACCTTTTTATGTAGAAGCTTTAATATCAAAACAACTACTTTAAATGGAGAGATGGTGATAATAAGAAATGAGCAAGGTGAGGTAAGTGGGTCGTAGAAGGAGGGGAAGGAGGAGAATAGTAAGAAGGAAAAAGGTGATACCAAAGGTATTTACGTGCCCTAATTGTGGTCAGCGTACTGTTAAGGTAAGTACGTTCAAGAATAAGAACATGGTTTTAGTTAAGTGCGGCTTCTGTGGACTGGCTAAGGAGTTCGAGTACACTGCTATATTAGCTCCAGTTGACTACTACAGTAGGTTTGTCGATGCATTTTACACATAGGTGGTATCCTAGATGTTGAAAATAGGAAAGGTTGAAAAGTACATACTAGAGGAAATTGCAGAAAGACGCACTATACATTCAACCCTTATAGATCCTGATAAGACTGCCCCTGAGGATGCCCTTAAAATAGCCGAAATAGCTGAGGAAGTAGGTTCTAGTTTTATAATGATAGGGGGAAGTCTCGGAGTTACTGAGAGCCTACTTGATGATCTACTCATTAAGATGAAAGAGAGGATAAACATACCCATAGTACTGTTTCCTGGAAGTGTAAGTGGAGTATCTAAATACGCCGACGCTGTATGGTTCCTCTCAGTACTCACCTCAACCTCTATATATCACATCATAGGTGCCCAGGTACAAGCTGCTCCTATAGTTAAACGATACCGCATAGAGGCTATACCTCTAGCATATGTGATATGCGGTAGAGGGGGAACTGTAGGATATGTGAGCTACAGTAGACCTATACCCTATGAAAAACCAGAGATAGCAGTAGCTTATGCGCTAGCTGCACAGTATATGGGATTTAGATTTGTATACCTAGAGGCTGGATCTGGACAACCTCCTATACCTCCCTCTTTTATAAGAAGAGTAAGTAGTGTGCTTGACATACCACTAATAGTAGGTGGTGGCATAAACAGTAGAGAACTTGCTAGACGTGCTGCTGAGGCTGGTGCCAATATAATCGTCACTGGTACTATTGTAGAAGAGGCCACAAATGTCAAATCTGCACTGGAAGAGATTATTAAAGGTATAGAAGAGGTTAGTAAGTGTGCTTAGTAATTTTATGGTAGAAAGCCCTTAGTATATCCATATTCCTAATTATTCCGGTAGGCTCCCCTCTGACATCTAAAACTAGGAGTCTATCAGTATTCTTCTGAGCCATCACCTTAGCACACCGACTTATGGATGTGAATTCATTGACTGTTGAGACTTCTCTCCTCATAATATCGAATACTTTCAGATGAAGTGGTACAGTAATTTCGAACTTTGTGACGTATACCATAGTTATTGGATCCCAGGACCACGCTTCTCCTTCAGAGGGGGCTGATATATCAGATTTCTTTTCACGAACTATTATTTCTGCCTGTTTTATCAATTCCTTATCTGTGATTAGTCCAACTACTTGAGACTCGTTGTTCAGTACTACTAATGTGTCTGTCTTAAGGTACTTCATTATACTCATAGCTACCCTAAGAGGAGTCTCTATCCATACACAAGGTACCGAGGTATTATAGTAGCCTCTTATAGGGTCTTCAATCTTCATTACTGAGACTACTCGTTTCAATATCTCTGAAGCTTTCAATATTCCCGAGAGCTCATTATTGCTATTACATATTGGTATTTCCTCTAGATCTTCCTTTATCATCACTTCTAGAGCTCTATCTAGAGTGTCATTTTCATACGGCACTTCTACATCTCTTCTTACTATCATTGCTAATTGTTCTTCATCCGGTTGTGCTACTAACTCACGCTTAGTAATTATGCCTATCAGCTGTCTAGTACCTCTTTTGACTACGGGAACCGTAACTATATCTCTCTTTAACATTAATTCGAGTACTTCTCCTCTTGACCCTGGTACTTCCGCATAGTGTACATTTCTATCTAGGAGCTTGAATATTTTCATCATAACCTATTCTCCCCTATGGTGCGAAGAGCCCAATATGTGCTAACATTACCAGGGAGAGGAGAAGGAGTGCTATGACCACTACGTATATAGGCCTTATTTTTATACCCCTAATCTCCTCCTGATAGAAAGTAAGCAAACCAGCTCCACTTATGGGTTGAGCTACTCTCTCCCTGTCGCGTTTCTTACTCTTCCTGGCCATGTATAATCACCAATTTCTATACTACTTTCTAGTATAGGTAATCTAATATATTTTTTACACTTTACTTAATTACTTCCTTTTTAATTCGCTTTCTCTGTTCATCCTTCAGTGCTAATATATCGCTTAATCCATAGGGGTCCTCGATTATTATTGTAAATCTCATATTCTTTTTCAACTCTTCAACCTTTTCTATAAATCTCTTAGATGAATTATATTCATTCTTATCCGTGGCTAGGGTTAGGTATGTCTGTCCTATCTCCTTAGCTCTCTCTATTATACCTTCGATATTAGTTATGAACATTGTAGCTAGGGGTCCAGGTTTAATCTCCAGTCCGAGTTCTGGTATCCTTAAGATAGCAAAAGGTGATCTAACTATCTTTACCCTTAGATCATCTTCTCCTTCAACCCTAAAAATGATTCTAGTTCCTTCTCTGACTTCCATGGGTGTAGTGTAGGTATGTGAGTACCCACATTTACTACACTTTCTAGACTCCATCAATATATCACCAATATTCGGCACATTATGAATAGCTATTCTCACCTTCATGGCACCTTCTCTGCACACTGGGCAAACTGTTATATATTCGTTTACTGTTCTTCCCCATACTGTGATGTCACTATCACACATTGGAAGGGCCTCCGATATTAGACTGTTCATAGAGTATTATAAGTCATTTATATTCTCTCTTCCTAAAACTTCCTACCTAGCAATTTTGATGGTAGCCGTTATCTCGATATTCATAATTATAGCTCCACTTGATCCGTGGACCTATATTACATTATTCACTATACTGACACATACAGTAGTCCTATACACGATCCAGCGTAAACTAATGCCCGTTAGGAGATTAATGGGCTTTGTAGTATTCGCTATGGGGAGTAGTGTTTTCATAAGAGCCCTGTCTACACTCCTGGGTCTTCCGATAATTTTTAGCACTAATATAATAGCTATTCTAACATCTATCAATTTACTCTATACAGTATCTAGAGGTTGTGGCTTAGGAGGTGGGAAAACTCTTGTAGTAGGTTTCGTATGTGCGGGCTCTCTATTGGTAGTTTTTACGATTGCCCCCTTGGCTACAATCATAGGCATGTCATCAATACTACTATTATCCATTATATTTAGATACTTAAATATATTAGGACTCAATATTTTGAAGACAGAGGGGATTAAAGCTATCTCAGGTTTCGTTAGACTAATACTAGCTAATGAGGTGGAGCCCTTAGAGAGTATTTTGAGCAGCATAGGTATTGATAAACGCATCGAGTTCAGATTTCTCCTATTTAGGAATATCGCTGATAACAATCCTAAGGCAGTGATAGCAATACCAGGTCTTCACCCAGGACCATTTAGGTCTATTGGTAGTAGTCGTATTTCTAACATGCTGATTGAGGAATTCGAAAGATATGGAGTGGCATGTGTAGTACTACATAGTGCTTCCTCTCATGAACTGGATGCAACAAATTCACGTCAGGTTAAGAATATAATTATGGATAGTGTAAATAGAGTGCTCTCCCTTAGTAGAGGGATTAGAATAAGTCCTCCTTTCCGACTAGACTACGATGATTTCACGTCCTTTAACTTGGTAATAGATGATGTAGTGTACAGTATGATCAGTAGGATTTCCCACGGTATGGACGATATATCGTACAAGGTTCAGGAAAGAGTTCTACATGATGTGGGAAATGTCGTTATTATCGACTCACATAGCAGCTACGTAGATAATCACAATCCTGTATTAGAGCTAGACAGCGACCTCTACATTAAAATGAAACATATGCTCAGGAATGTATTGCAGATCTCCGGGACTATGAGGAAATATGACATTGTAGATGTGGGCTGTAGTAGGTTGAGAGTGAGTGATAAAGGTAACTATGAACTAGGTAGTGGAGGTATTGTGGCTATGGTTCTGAGATTTAATGGAGACTCCTTCTCCATTTTCTCGTTTGACTCTAATAATATCCTTCTCCATACTAGAAAGCGCCTCGCGGAGCGTCTTATGAAGGAATTTAACTTAAATGACATAGAGATTACAACTACAGATACGCACTCTATAGTCGGTGTAAGAGCGAAGGAGGAGTATAGTGTACTTGGAAGGAGAATGAAAATAGAGGAACTATATAAACTAAGTAGAGAAGTCCTGTCTAGATCTTTAGGCCAAATGTCTAGGTGTTCAGTGGAAGAGCATATAATTGAGTCCTGTCTGCGTGTACTAGGTGAAGAAGGACTAGAAAAGTTAAGGATGTTCGTGAGTAGAAGTGTTCGAGTTATTAAGCCTTTAATCATTATTATTTTTGCATTTCCACTTCTACCACTTCTTTTTAGGTGAAGATTTATCTAGTAATGTATACATTAATTATCGGGAGTAATATGAGTAGCTTACCTACACCTGAAGAGCTTAGAAGGATGAGGATTAGGGCCGGACTAACTCAAAAGGAGGTTGCTGAGAGAGCAAAAGTTAGTCAATCCCTTATTGCACGTATAGAAAGTGGCTCAGTGGATCCAAGACTATCAACACTTAGGAAGGTTATGAAAGTACTGGAGGAGGCCCTTAGAGGAAGAGAGGAGGAAAGTGTTCGTGTAGCCATGAATACTCCTGTCATAATGTTGTCTGAGGAGGATGATGTGAGAACCGCAGCCAAGATTATGTGGGAGAAAGGTATATCTCAAATTCCAGTAGTAGATAGTAATGGTAGAGTTGTGGGTACTGTACATGAAAATTCTCTCATGAAGCTACTCGTATTCGAAAGAGGTCCTAGGATACTAGGACTTAAGGTCTCGGAAGTAATGGAAGACCCCCTTCCAATATTGGATGAAAGTGCTAGTCTCACTAAGGCCATGAGATTACTTTTAGAGGGTTTCCCAGCAGTACTAGTTAAAAAAGGTTCTAAGATAGTAGGTATAGTAACCAAGAGCGATATAATAGCCCTTCACATACTCAGAAGAGCATCTAAACCGTCTGAGGTATCCTCTTAGATACTACATACCTTATACTCATACCTTCCTTACCTAATCTTCTGAGAAGCCCTCTTCTATAAAATCTAAGTAGGTAGGTTGATATGGTATTTAGTTTTAAATTAATACCTAGATCTTCAAATACAGCCTTCAATAGATCTCTACTCGTAAAAGGCTTACCATCACCAAATCTATCTAATAGTACATTCCACAGGGTCTCAGCTAACTTACTAGTATCCTCAATCCTTTGTTCATTCCCTGCCATTATTCTTAGCATCTCAAGAATCTGTAGTACTCTACTCTCGGCTACCTCACTGCCCTCTAGGACTATGGATATTTTCTCACCTGTAGGTAGTATATCCTCTATTTTGAT
>Ga0180302_10001682_pt1 | contig 10551 bp, 10 predicted proteins | sample GuaBasSediGuay17_FD_121794 | JGI IMG/M metagenome (GOLD analysis project Ga0180302, IMG submission 121794) | Subseafloor sediment microbial communities from Guaymas Basin, Gulf of California, Mexico - Guay17, Core 4571-4, 12-15 cm | ecosystem: Environmental > Aquatic > Marine > Hydrothermal... | reverse complement strand
TTAAGCAACATAGCTTTCACAATTCAATTTCTATTAGGTAGAGCCTTAGGAACTATAGCAATAAAGAACTTAGCAAAAAGTTCCATTAATGCTATTTTTGTAAGCGGAGGAGCGGCGGTAAATACTTACATTATCAGGGGAATAAAATCGGTGGCAAGGGAAGAAAATGTGAAGGTTTTACTTCCCTCCAAAATCCCCGCAGGAGATGGGGGGATAGCTCTTGGACAATTAGTTGTAACTGGTGCTCGCTTAATTGATCAATGATTAATACTAATGGGATTGGTTTGTCAAAAATATCCTTTCGACTATCTTTTCAAGCTCTGTGAAGAATTGCGTAGATACTAGTTTTTCAGGATTGCCTATGGCAGGTTCTATTTCTTTATCGAACCGAATAGAGCCTAAAAACTGTATACCATTTTTGTTAGCGAGCTTTTTTGAAACTCCCATATAATTATTCATAGCCATATTCTCTATTAACCCAAGAATGTTGACATTAGTTGACTTTAACAATTTGATCAATCTTTGGACTACTTCTAGGGAAAGCTTCGAGGGCGTTGTTATTAAGAGAAATTCGCTATCCCTAAGAAACCTAATGACTTCCAGTGTCTCCTCTCCAATCCCTGGGGGGAGATCTATGATGAGGAAATCTAAAGATCCCCATCGAGTAATAGCCATTAACTCAATTATCGCATCAGATACCTCTTTACCTCTGAGTGGTAAAGGTTCTTCTTTTGCGAAGAAAATTATTGACATTAAAGAAATATCATATACCGTTGGCGGAATGATCCCCTTCTCTTCTTTTGGGAATATATCCTTTACTCCCAATACAACGTGGCAACTTGGTCCATAGAAATCGAGGTCGAATAGTCCTACTTTATATTTTCTTCTTGAGAGAGCAAGAGCTAGTGATGTAGCTATTAATGTTTTACCAACACCTCCTTTACCAGCAGCTACCGATACTATTCTCTTAATGTTTCTGAATCTCTCCTTGATGATCTTTTCTCTTGGATCGATCATTTTCCTCCACCTAATACTTTTATTGATTTTATATAGACTCCTCGACCCCTTACTACGTCAAAATCTCTGCTCCCACACACTGGACATGCGATGTATGCATGAAAAACTTCTGGGATAAAATGTATTGCCTCCCGAGCTTCTTCATCTAATTTTTCAATAATTTCCCCGAAGCTCCACTCATAACCGCACACGTTACACTTTAATACTGCTTTTTCAGTCTCAAAAACAATTCTTGCGTTTTCCGCTATCGTGCCTTTTACCAGATTTTCTAAAGCAAATTTGAATGTCTCCATATCTATCTGCTGAAGCTCACCCATAACGATATTGATCTCCAATACCTTCTCAGCATTCTCTTTAGCAGCAATGTCTAAGACCGTGGTAAGCACTGCTTCAGCTAAAGCCCACTCATGCAATAAAGGCACCTCATAATATTATCTTCCGAGTATTGCAGATTAGGAGGATTATATTAATGAATTTGCGTAATGTATTTACTGTAAATGCAATATATTTTTCTTACCCTACTCCTCATTCTCTATTGGCTCTGCTGAGACGAATGATAATAAGCTATATTGGACTATAGTAGTTAAGACATATATTAATTGGGTAATACTCGTATTTTTCTGAAAACATAGGATCATGAGGTGGCGTAAGGAATGATTTTATCTAGTCAGTTAATTCTTCTAGGGCTAACTAGCTTAACAATAATCATTCTCCTCATTCTAGCTATAGTGCTTTGGAAGTTAATTGCGACCGGGGGCTTGTTAGAGATCTTCGAGAAGAGAGCCACCACACCAGAACCTTATAAATTCATAAATTATGAATGCGGAGATTTTCCAATAGGAGATGCCAGATTTAGGTTCAGAATAGAATACTATGTGTTCCCTCTAATATTCTTGCTCGTTGACGTCTTTGCTCCATTTCTCTATCTCTGGGCGATAATGATTAATTCCCTCAATCTTCTTTCTCTGCTGATACCCATCGTCTCGCTCTCTATCATTCTCATAGCGGTATATATTGTTTTTCTTCATGAAGGATTAAAACTCCTTACTCCTCCCGCGAACCACACTTCTAGATTAGAAATTATCGAAAAAGCGGCTAAGGGTGATCCAAAAGCTTTGGAAGAATTCCTGAGAATAGAGCCTATGAAAGTATATGGCGAAGGACGTGTAATAGAGGTTAGGATAAAGAAGAGGTTTGAGAGGGTCTATAAAGCGTTAGCCCCTATACGTTCTCTATTGAGGAAATTACTTGGATGGTTGTTTAGATGGGGTATGGCGAAGTCTCCTTGGATTCCCCACTTCGGTATTAAGTGCTGTGCAATGGAAATTCCGATGTCTGTTGGTGCTTCGAGATTTGATATGGAGCGATGGGGGGTTATCCCTCCAGCCAGTCCTAGACAAGCTGATATACTCTTAGTGAATGGCCCAGTTTCTCTCAAATTAGCACCGAGACTAAAAGCGATATATGACCAAATGCCCGAACCTAAATTCGTGATAGCTGTTGGTGAATGCGCTATTGTAGGCGGACCCTTTAAAGGATCATATAGCCTAATTGAGGGGGTAAACAAAATCATTCCGGTAGATTATTATATTCCTGGATGTCCACCAAGACCGGAAATGTTCTTAGACGTTATTATGAATTATAGAAAGGAAGTTCAGAAGGATCTCCTATATCGTTTAAGAAAACATCAATGATTAGAGGGGAGAGTTTTGGCTATTAATGAATGGGCTCAAGAAATAAAGAATAGCTTTGGTGATGCGGTAGAAATCCTCGATATGAAGTGGAAAAATCACTTGGGTATCCGGGTTATCGAGCCAAATAAAGTTACAGATGTCGCAGGAAAATTAAAGGGTCTCGGATTTTCTCAGAACCTATTAATCACAGCAATTGATTGGATTAATGATAATAAGATAGAGGTAGTGTATCACTTTAATAAAATGGACTCTGACGCTATGGCATGGATTAGAACTAATATTCCTAGGGAGAATCCCGAGATACCTTCTATTTGGAGAATTTTCAGATCAGCCGTTATTCATGAGATAGAGACTTATGATCTCATGGGAGTCGTTTTTAAGGGGCATCCAGATCTTAGAAGAATGTTTCTACCACCGGATTGGAACTTACCTCCACCTCAAAGAAAAGATTTTGACCCCAAAATGGCGCGAGCTTATGATTGGAGAAGCAAGGTTTACAATGCCTATAATCCTTACCAAGAGGTAATTTCTAAGGAAAGTGATACAATTTATTACCTCAGTATAGGTCCTCAGCATCCAGCAATGCATGGCTGTTGGAGAGTACTTCTTAAGTGTGAAGGAGATACCATTCTTGAGGCATGGCCTGAATTCGGATTCGTTCACCGGGGAATTGAGAAGCTAGCTGAGTACAGAACATATGAGCAAATATCAATTTTTACGGATAGATTCGATTACATTGCCTCTCTGGCTTGGAACTTAACTTATGCAATGGCAGTGGAGGATTTACTCGGAATAGAAGTTCCAGAAGTAGCTAGATGGTTGAGAGTAGCGCTTGCAGAGATTCAGAGGATTATTTCTCACCTCACATGGCTAGCTGCCGCTTGTGCTGATATTGGAACATTCCACTCAATGTTTTTATACACGATTAGAGAACGTGAAAAAATGTTTGATCTCCTTGAAATGCTTTGTGGTGCTAGATTGACATACACATTAACAAGGATTGGTGGAGTAGGAATCTTTAAACATGCTGAAACAATTCCAGATGGCTGGTTTAATAAGGTACTTGAAGTTATGAAGGATTTCCAGAAAAGAATGAGGGAGTATGAAGAGATCGTCTTCTCCAACGAGACTTTTTATGTGAGGACTAGGGGAATAGGGATAATCAAAGGAAAAGCGGCCATCGAGGCCGGAGCTACTGGCCCCGTATTAAGAGCTGCGGGTATAAAGTATGATGTACGTAAGATAGCCCCGTATATGGTTTATGATGAGATAGATTTTGAGATACCAACTGGTACTAATGGGGATGTGTTTGATAGATGGTATGTGCGTTTCAGGGAAATGCAAGAGAGTGCTAGGATAGTTGAGCAAGTCATAGAACAGATGCCAAAGACTGGGCCTCTACGAGTAAAAGTGCCTCCACCAAAGTTTAAGGTTTCTGGGGAGGGATTTGCAAGAACAGAAAATCCTAGAGGAGAAGCAATGATATACATTATTGGAACAGGTGATGACAAACCCTACAGAATGCGGGTTAGAAGCCCTACGCTCTGTAACCTATTTCTGACTCACTACTTGTTAAGAGGAGCTAGAATAGCGGATCTACCAGCCATTATCGGTTCTCTGGATCCAAGTATGGGTGAAGTGGATAGATAGGAGGTGTTTAATTATGTCTGATCCTATACTGAACATTGCTCTTTGGTTACGTAATTATGTCTTCTCTCTTGTAGAATATTTCGGGAAAATCCTTGGAATACCTCCAAGTATGTATGAGTACATAACAGGGCTAATAATGTTTCTAATTGGTTTTCTGGCCTTTGGATTAGACATATTATTCATTGTCTGGATGGAGCGTAAAGTTATAGGAAGGATACATAATAGGAGATCAGTTACAGAAACAGGACCTGTAGGTTTCTTTCAGAATATTGCTGACGTGGTAAAACTTCTAGTTAAAGAGGATATTATACCATTGGGAGCAGATAGATTCTTCCATGATATATTACCTCCAATAACAGCAGCTGTTACATTAATTCCATTAGTAGTGATTCCTTTCGCACCACACTTTTACGTGGTAAGGTTAAGTATTAGTCTTCTCTTGGCATTTGGGGTAATGGCTCTTGTACCAGGATTAATCCTCTTAATAGGTTGGGCTGGAGGTAGTAAATATACGCTTCTTGGGGGATTTCGATCTGGCCTCCAGCTTATCGCTTATGAGATACCCCTAAGCCTTCTCCTTATAAGTATCGTAATTGTCACCAGATCGCTGGATCTAGTGACAATTGTTGAGTCTCAATCTCATCTCTGGAATATAGTGAGGTTGCCGCTTGGAGCATTGCTATTCTTTATAGTAGGAACAATGGAGCTTGAAAGGGCTCCGTTTGATATTCCGGAAGCTGAGGGAGAAATTGTGGCAGGATGGAGAACGGAATACCCAGGAATAAAATTTGGTTTATTTTATGGTACTGAGTATTTCCACTTCTTCGTAACATCAAGCCTCTTTGTTACTCTCTTTCTAGGAGGTTGGCATGGTCCATTACTTCCTCCACTAGTATGGTTCTTGATTAAAGTTCACTTGGTAATGATTCTATGGATCTGGGTCAGACTAACATTCTTCAGACCACGACCTGATCAATTGCTTCGCATATGCTTTAAGTACATGATACCATTGGCATTCCTGAATCTTCTCTGGGCGATTGGTTATGTCGCATTTATTTCCTACTAGGTGATTAATTATGAGTGTTCTTAAGAGATTTTTATCACCTCTTAAGGAAACTGGGAAATACTTACTGAAAAAACCTTTTACGGTCATGTATCCGAGGGAGCCAGCAGTTGTTAAGGAGCGGTGGAGAGGTATTCATAAGCTTGATTGGAATAAGTGTATTGGATGCGGCATGTGTGCAAAGGCGTGCCCTAACAAGGCAATTGATTATGTCTTTGAATGGGGTTTAGATCCTAGGCAGCCTAAGAATATTAGGTTGCGAAGACCAGCTATAGATCTTGGTCATTGTGCTTTTTGTGGAATGTGTGTTGAGGCATGTCCTACGGGTGCTTTAACTTTCTCTCAAGAATATAAGATGTTTGCTTTAGGAAATGATCGCTTAGGATTGATAAGGCTTCCTCACGAGCTTGCATCTAATGCTCCAAAGCGTAATATAGGAGTAGAGGAAAAGATCCGTTATCTACTTCAGACAGATTTAATAGCGAGTGCTATTGGGGGAGAGTACGAGGATAAGATAAGAGAGCTTCAGAAGCAATGGTTATCCCTCTATTATAATTACCTAGACAAAAAAATATCGGAAGAGGAGTTTGAGAAGCGGACTAAGGAAATAATCGAGAGAATTCTTGATCTTGTCCATAAAGGCACATTACCCGTTGTGAGGTGAGGCATCATGGATCTATACTTGGTATCTCTTCTAACAATTTTAGCTATTGCGGCAATTTCGGCCTTTCTGGCTGTTGAATCCCGAGAATTAATGCACGGTGTATTCTTTTTAGGGGTTTTCTTGGTAACTATGGGGGCAATATATTTCCTCTTAGGCGCTGAGTTTATTGGGGTTGTACAAATATTATTATACGCGGGCGGGGTCGTCGTTCTGCTCATATTCGCTTTAATGCTTTTACCTCGAAGAGGGGAAAGAGAGGTCATTTATAGAGGGCCGGGGACCGGAATAGTAATGATTTTCTTGGTTCTCTTTTTCCTAATGCTTGGAAAATCTTCTCCTCCTAGTGGTGCAGTTCGGGTTCCTACGTCACTCTTAGCGGAGACTGTTCTGTCCCAATATCTCCTCCTAATTCTATTACTTTCCCTACTAATTATTGTTATTCTAGTGGCCGCATCTTACCTAGTAGGAGGTGAGAGATGAAATGAATGAGACCTCAATCATCCTATATTCATCGATAATTATGTTCGCAATAGGTCTTTACGGTCTTACTACACGCAGAAATGCCATAAGAATGCTGATAAGTATAGAGATCTTACTAAATGCCGCGAATCTAAACATAATAAACTTTGCTCACAGGACAGCATTAACAAATGCCATGCAAGCTCAAGTGCTAGTGCTATTCTCGATAGCTTTAGCAGCTATAGAAGCTGCTATCGGAATTGGGATCTTCATTAATTTGTATAGGATATATGGTGAGGCAGAAATCGACATTGCTAAAAAACTGAGGGAGGTGTAAGACTTGTTTATTGAGTATGCATGGCTGGTCCTATTAGTCCCCATCTTCCTTTCTCTTTTAACATTACTAATAGGCAAGAGAACTCCACAGGAAGGTGGATATTTTGGAGTAGTGGGTGCATTCTTTTCGCTAATTCTCTCCATATTAATAGCTCTTGAAACCATTACCAACAATTTATATGGTTACAAAAGCGTTTTTAAATGGCTTACAATAGGCAATAACAGTTTATACTTCTCCATAATAATTGATCAACTCTCTCTCATCATGATGCTAATCGTATCATTCATAGCCACATTAATTATGGTATATTCATTTGGTTATATGCATGGTGAGGAAGGGCTACCTAGATACTATTCTGAGATGCTCCTTTTCGTAGGCAGTATGCTTATTCTCGTAATGGCGGCAGATTTTCTATTCCTATTCGTTGGCTGGGAGCTAGTGGGTATATGCTCGTATTTACTCATAGGTTTCTGGTACAAAAGACCGCCAGCAGCTAGTGCTGCTAAGAAGGCTTTCTTAACGACCAGGATGGGAGATATTTTCATGTTAGCTGGCATTGCTTACCTATATTACAAATTCGGAACATTAGATATTCTGGAGCTAAATCACTTAGCTCCAAGCTTAGACATAAAGATCCTCACTCTAATAGGCATTTTCTTATTCATAGGTGCTATGGGTAAGTCAGCTCAGTTCCCACTAATGGCTTGGTTATGGGATGCAATGGAGGGTCCAACAACTGTTTCAGCTATTCTTCATAGCTCTACAATGGTTAAGGCCGGAGTTTATCTTGTTCTTAGAGCTTATCCAATAATATCGGCGTCTCCACAATCTTTACTATTCGTAGCATATATAGGATCATTCACAGCATTCATTGCGGCTACGATGGCTCTAGTAGAGTGGGATATTAAGAGGGTATTAGCTTATTCCACGATCTCGCAAATAGGTTACATGATGGCAGCATTGGGTGTTGGCGGCTATGCTCCCGGCTATCTTCATCTAATAAGTCACGCATTCTTTAAAGCGCTCCTATTCCTCTGCGCTGGTAGTGTTGTCCATATGATGCATGAAATTGTTCATGATCCATGGTTATCACGTGATATGCGTTATATGGGCGGGTTATATAGACCAATGAAGATAACCGCTTTAACAATGTTTATTGGAGCATTGGCCCTTGCAGGGATCTTTCCTCTCTCAGGATTCTGGAGCAAGGATGCTGTGATAGAAGCCGCATTGGAGGCTGGGGACGCTGTTGTTTATTGGTTATTAGTGGTAACGGCATTTCTAACAGCATTCTATATTATGAGATTATGGTTTAACACGTTCTGGGGAGAATTCAGAGCTCCGCAGATGCTTAAGGAACATCGTCATTCGGAGGTTAAAGCGCATATCCATGAATCTCCTAGGGTAATGACTGTTCCCTTAATGATTCTGGCGGGAGTATCTGTCCTCCTCGGCTTTATTATGCCGCTCTTTAAGGAATCATTTGCGGAATTTTTAGGAGGGTATCTAGAGCACTATGGTATCACTCTAGAACATGCGGGGATAGCTCATATCAAGTTCGAACCCTTGGTTAGTGGTTATATTCCAGAAGTTTTCCCAGTGTGGGGTATTTCAACAATCTTTGCTGGATTAGGCATTTATGTTGCGTACGAAGCATATGCTACAAAGCGTTTAGCCATCGATAAACTGGTTGCGAGTGGGGTTGGGAAGGTTCTTTATAAGATCCTTGACGCTAAGTACGGGCTTGATCATTTATACCTATTACTCTCGGAGAAATTTGCATGGAAATGCTTAGCTAGGGCGGCTGATTGGTTCGATGTTAAGGTGGTAGATGGTATAGTTAATGGCATAGCTAAGGCAGGAGTATTGGTGGCAAAAGGCGCTGATATGTTCGACCTTGGCGTAATAGATGGCATTGTTAATGGAATCGGGATATCATTAAAGAAATTGGGTGGGTGGTTGAGAAAGATCGAAGTAGGGATTATCCAGATTTATATAATGCTGATAGTTGTAGGAGCGATATTCCTTCTGCTTTTAGGATTTTTTGCCCCCACCTATTTCTCGCCAATTATTAGATGGTTAGGTATAAGTCTGTGAGGTGATTGGGATGTTGCAGCCAATTCCTCATGAGCTAACTATAATACTATTCTTCCCAATATTGTCCGCGCCTATTGCATACCTCTTAGGGAGGATAGAAGGAAAGTACGCCCGATGGTTTGCAATCATTGTGACACTGGTAGAGTTCCTATTAACACTCCACCTAGCCCTAGCATTTAATATAGCGAAATCTAATGAGTTACAGTTTGTCGAATATTATGACTGGGTGCCTCAATTCGGAATCTACTATCTAGTTGGGGTCGATGGGTTAAGCTTAGTAATGGTGTTGTTAACAGCAATTCTCTCCCTCGCCGCTGCAATAGGTAGTAATCACATAGAGGAGAGAGAGGGATTCTATTACTTCCTCTTCCTACTAATGGAGACATCAATAGTCGGTGTATTCATATCATTTAACCTATTCCTATTCTATATCTTCTGGGAGATGGTTCTGGTACCAATGTACTTCTTAATAGCCATATGGGGCGGACCTAGAAGGAAATATGCTGCGATAAAGTTCTTTATCTATACCCACGTGGGTGGAGTGGTAATGCTCATATCATTCTTTTATGCCTACTGGGTCTACTACCTTAACACGGGAGTCTTTACATTCAATCTGTACCAATTAATAGGACTAGAACCAATAAATGGTGGCTATGCTGCTGTAGCATCGTTCTTGCCTAGAGATATTGGACTCATATTATTTGGTGCGCTATTCTTTGGATTTGCAATAAAGGTTCCAGTTGTTCCCCTACATACATGGTTACCAGATGCTCACGTTGAGGCTCCATCTCCTATTTCCGTTATCCTAGCTGGACTACTACTTAAGATGGGTGGTTACGGGATTATTAGAATTGCAATACCAATGATTCCATTTGCTGCAAAAGAGCTTGCGTGGCCAATCACAATATTAGCTCTTATAAACATATTCTATGCTGGTTTTGTAGCGTTGTGGCAAGCAGATTTCAAGAGACTAGTTGCTTATAGTAGTATTTCTCACATGGGAATTGTTGTTCTAGGAAGCATTGTTGGTAATGTAGAGGGATTAACAGGAGCAATTTTCATGATGTTTGCTCATGGTTTAATAAATGGTCTACTCTTCCTCTTGGCTGGAGTTTATAAACATCATCTACATACCAGAATAATTGAGGAGATTGGAGGATATACTACTTATATGCCATTAGCATCTGCTTTCTTAGTGGTTGGTGGGTTAGCGGGTCTCGGACTTCCAGGACTTGCTGCTTTTGTGGCAGAGTTCTTAACTATCTTAGGGGCTTTCAAGACTTGGGGATTAAGAGTAGCAGTGGTAGTATTTGGTCCTGTTCTTAGCGCAGGTTATATCCTATGGGCTGTTCAAAGAATAGTTTTTGGACCATCGAAGACTCCTCATGAAACTATTAAGGATCTTTGTCTCCCCGAAATAATATCCTTCACGATTCTCACGTTCCTAATAGTTCTTCTTGGAGTATATCCAAGAGTTCTAACGGACATAACAGCGCAGTTCACAAGCTTTTACATCTCAAAGTATTTCTAAGACTGGTGATCCCGAAATGGTTTTAGCCAGCTTAAGCTT
>Ga0180302_10001680_pt1 | contig 10556 bp, 7 predicted proteins | sample GuaBasSediGuay17_FD_121794 | JGI IMG/M metagenome (GOLD analysis project Ga0180302, IMG submission 121794) | Subseafloor sediment microbial communities from Guaymas Basin, Gulf of California, Mexico - Guay17, Core 4571-4, 12-15 cm | ecosystem: Environmental > Aquatic > Marine > Hydrothermal... | reverse complement strand
TAAAGTCTATGCATCTCCAAGCAAGGAGACAAGTATAGGAAGAAGAATTCTAAGGAAGAATCCAGACCATCCAGGCTCGCTTGGAATAGCGATATCAGAAGGCCTAGAATATGCAAGTAAGCTAGATAGTGCAGTATACTGTCATGGATCAGTATTGAATCATGTACTGATACATCAGACGATCGTTGGCCTTGAAACTATGAAGCAGTTCGAGCTGGCAGATGATAAACCAGACCTTATAGTGGCATGCCTCGGGGGGGGATCAAACTGTGGAGGAATAGCTCTTCCATTCATTGGACAGGTGCTTAAGGGTAAGCTTGAATGCGAGTTCCTAGCGGCACAGTCATGGGCTGCACCAAATCTTATAATGGGAGAGTACAGATACGACTTTGGAGATGTTGCAGAGTATACTCCACTGCTCAAAATGTATACTTTGGGTCACAAGGTTGAAATGCCACCGATAAAAGCTGATGGACTAAGATACCATGGAGCAGCTCCAATAATAAGCCTTCTAAGACATCACGGCTACATAAAAGCAATAGCATATCCGATAGATGAGAAAATAGTGTTTGAAGCAGCCAAGCTATTCATTGAAGCAGAGGGATGGATACCAGCTCCAGAATCAAGCTACGCCATAAGAGCTGCAATAGACAAAGCCCTAGAATACGAGAAGAAGAAAGAGGAAAAGGTTATCTGCATAAACATAAGCGGACATGGCTTCCTAGACATTCCAGCATACCGTGAAAAATTATTCGAGTAGTTTTCTAATCCACGCTCTCACACTTTTTAAATTCATTACCAGGACATTTTTCCAAGGGCTTTTAATAGCTCTCTTGGTGAAGAATCTAAATCTTAAACTGTCAATTTTTGGAGTGTAAACAGTTCTTAAAACGATTCTATCTTCTCTCAATACTCCACCAAGCATGTACCTTCCAGTGAAAATAGAGACTCTTCCATCATCAGATACGTAAATCATTCCATTTCTAACAATGTTTGTTACAATATCGATCAAAGTTTTCTCATCAAACTTTCTCACCCTAGAACTTACCCTTTCAAACATCCTCTCAATGAAATGTCTTGTAAGTTCAACCTCTACGAAATCTCTCTCAAAGATTTTCATCAAGTTAGAGTAACTATTCCGGTGTTACATGTATTTTTATCCTATTCATAATGTTAATTCGAAGATGCTCAGCAAACGATATGCTGTTATAGTTTGTGCACTTGTCGTGGTTTCAGCGATAGTGTTCGCTTCAATATCCATGGCTACATCCTCGCTAGTAGACTCTATTGTGAACTCAAAATTCACCATAACTTCACTTGAGTCACTTGGTGAAAACTCGATCATGGTAACTGTACATGTCGAAACTACTGCAAACATTGAGATCAAAAAACTAACCCTGCAAGCATATAGTGAAAAAGGCTTTATTGGAATAGTGCATGGTAAAGATATTCTCATAAGAGATGGCTCAGAATTCAACCTTACAATGCAGGTAGAGAACATAAAGAACCTAGAGCCGATAATACATGACATTGTTTCACAAGGTCAATCCTCTGTGACATGCAAGAACATAGTCGCTGAGTCCACGTTCCTCTTCACGACAGTTAAAGCTAGCATAGGAGAGAAAAAGTTTATAATACATCTACCTGTTGCAGAGGCATTCTCCCTCAGCATAGAGGAAATGAAGCTTTCAGGACACCTAGAGGCTCTCTCAAGCGTAACCATATCAAATAACCTAGGCCTCACCTTAAGCTTAGACAAGGTTAAAGCAATTGTACAGTATCATGGATCCAAAATAGCATACATTGATGAAACTCTCCATGTAACAGTCGAAGGGTACCACACTGCTAAGACTACCGTGCATATACATCTACTCGAGGAAGCATCCTCGCTAGTGAGAGACTTAATAACCTATGGAGAAGCCACTATTACCCTCTCCAGCATATCTGCTGTAATAGAAGTTTTTAATTGTATGTTCAATGTAACGCTCTCGTCGATGGACGTTCTCGTGATGTATAGTGCCAACTTCACGATAAAATCCCTATATAGAATATACATGATTGAAACAGATCTAAACAGTTTAACTGTAAAAGTCAAGCTGAAAAATCCACTTGAAGACGATATCACCATTGCAAGTGTAAATGTATCCGTATACTTTGCAGAACACAGATTAACCGATCTAACAGCTAGAGAGCCAATAACTGTTCCAGCCGGAGAAGATGCTACGCTAACACTATATAGTGAAAATGTCAACTTCTCCAAGCTTATAGAGTTCATAGTTGAAAACTTGGATTATGGTTGTGCATCCTTTACGATAACTTATTCCGCTAATTTCTCGGTTCAAATGTATGGGTTGAAAATAAACCTCGAAGACCATGGCAGTATGGAGTTTACAATCGACACAGGTGCTCTTAAGCTAGGCCCTATTATAGACATTTATAATGTCAGAAAAATTGCGCCAACGTCGCTTGAGTTCACATTACGTATTGAAATCTCACTACCTTTAGCAGTAGAAGGAGAAGCGGAGGTTCAGCTTAGAGAAGTGTCAATCAAAGTAAATACATTAGATGGAAGTGCCACCGAAACCATTACAGGTCAAAGAATAAACTTTCAGATAACAGAGCCATTCATGCTGCCACTTGATGGAAGCCCATGCAATGTAACATTGAAACTCATAATTCCAAACCAAACATTAATCGAGCTCACAAGAGACATTTCAGCCATAGTTGCAAACTTAAGCAATATAACCGTTAACAACGTTTCATTTGAAGTGGCTATGCAATTTTACGAGATTCCACATGCCACATTCAAACCAACCGAATTCAAAATGCAAGCCTTAACGATCACATACAGAATAACAATAGGAGTTTCACTTTCAGGGTACACAGTCAAGAGAGAAGTTCGCATTGAGAGTCACTTGAAATTTGATGTACTGCTAAAACAGCTCAGATACTACCTGATAGTTTATGCAGCTCTCTCGAATTACGAAGGATGGGAAACCATATACAACGTGACCATTAAAGCTGAAACTACAACGATCGTACATTTAAGCGATTTATTCTTTTCGGTAACCAACCCTCCAACGGGAGAATATTTGATCACGAATGAAAAGGCATGGGTGAAAGTTGGCCAAGGCATAATAGTAATAGAGCCAGACCTGTAGTGTATATCAAATGTACGATCTAGCTATAATTGGAGGAGGCCCAGCAGGGCTATCAGCGGCACTATACGCGCATAGACTAGGTCTCAGGACAATTTTAATTGAAAGGAACATTCTTGGAGGAACTCTACTTGAAATACCGGTGATAGAGAATTATCCAGGTTTTAAATCGATCAGCGGGGAGGATTTAGCTGACAAACTTGTATCACAGATTGGAGAGAACGTTGAAATAAGGGAATTTGAAAAGGTTACTAGGATAGAAAAGGAGAAGGATCAATTTAACATACAAACTACAAAGGACACTTATACTGCTAAGTCCATTGTAGTGGCTACTGGAGCCTCGAGAAAAAAGTTAAACGTTAGAGGAGAGAAAACTTTAGAGGGTAAAGGGGTTTCATACTGTGCCGTGTGTGATGGTCCTTTGTTTAAAGGCGCACATGTAGCTGTCATAGGAGGAGGAAATACTGCCTTATCAGAGGCAATATATCTGTCAGAGATTGGATGCAAGGTCACAGTCATACATCGAAGAGAAACCTTTAGGGCAGACCCCATCATTGTGGAAAAAGCTAAAAAATTGGGCATTACTTTCCTAACATGCTATGTAGTTGACGAGATAAGAGGACACAAACGTGTTGAAGAAATTGCCTTAAGAAACGTTAAAGATGGAAGTTCTTTGTCACTCAAAATTTCAGCTGTTTTCATAGCGATTGGTCTCAATCCAAACAGCGAATTAGTAAAGCCATTAAAGGCTGAGCTCGATGATAAAGGATTCATAGTTACTGATCATCTTCAACGAACCAGTGTTAAACTACTTTACGCTGCTGGCGATGTTACATGGCATCCTGTAAAGCAATTGGTGACAGCCTGCAGTCAGGGTGCAGTGGCGGCAATTACAGCATACAAGGAACTGTATCAATTGATATAAAACCTAGCGCTAATATTGTATCGGTGCAGCAAATGATACGCATCAAGACGGGCATACCTGGACTAGACGAAATTTTGAATGGTGGCGTCCCAAAGAGAAACGTTGTACTTCTCGCAGGAGGCCCTGGAACGGGAAAGACAATAATGGGAATGCAGTATCTATGGGCCGGCATCTCAGAGTATGAGGAGCCAGGGATATACGTGGCACTTGAAGAGCATCCAGTTCAGGTAAGAATAAACATGAAACAGTTTGGATGGGACGTCAAACCATTCGAAGAAAAAGGGTTTTTCGCGATCGTCGACGGTTTCACAGCAGGGATAGGGGAAGCAGCTAAAAGGGAAAAATATGTTGTTCCTGCTCCAGATGACGTCTACTCTCTAGTGGACACTCTAAGAAGAGCTATAACGGACATTGGAGCAGAGAGAGTAGTTATAGACTCCGTGACAACGCTCTATCTTACAAAGCCATCAATTGCAAGGGGAATAGTTCTACAGCTCAAGAAGGTTCTAAGCGGAATGGGATGCACGTCGATACTTGTAAGCCAAGTATCAGTCACTGACAGAGGATTCGGAGGGCCCGGAGTAGAGCATGCAGCAGATGGAATAATCAGACTCGACCTAGACGAGATAAAGGGTCAGCTGCAGAGAAGCATCATCGTGTGGAAGATGAGAGGAACAGCGCATAGCATGAGGCGACATCCATTTGATATAACAGATGATGGAATCATTATATACCCTGATAAAAGTATAATCACTGAATAAATTTTGGAGGTGATATCATGAGTGAAATACCCCTAAAACCGATAAGTAGAGAAGATATACACAAGCTTGAAAGCGCTCTATTGGTTGGAACACTTTTCAGGATAGAAGCCCTTGAAGAAGTGTTAAAGAATCCAGAGAAAAGGCTGACGTGGGTTGATTCACTAGCTGTAGCTGCAGCTGCTCTTGCAAGAGAGAAGGCTGGAATGCCTATCTCAAGAATAGCCGAGGAAATTGGAAGGACTGAGGCCACAATAAGGAATCACCTAGCTGGAAAAACAAAAGCTGGACAACTAGTACTTCAAACATATCAGAGATTCCTAAAAGAAGGAGTGAAAATAGAGGTAGCAGACATAGAGGAACTACATAAAAAAGTCGATGAGCTAGAAAACAGGATCAAAGAGCTTGAAAACAAACTTTCAACGGTTAAAAGTAAACTCGAAGAAACACTTGCCATACTGAAATAGCTCTTCCTTTTTTACCTCATAAGATTCCATTTTCAAAGCACCGACTCAAGTTAAATACATTATTAATATTTATATTCAGTCAATAACTACCTTTCCTATTAGAGGTGAATCGTTTTGAGAGTAACTTCTTTGATACTGATGGCAGGACTGCTGCTAATGCTAATCAACATACCCTACACTCCAGTGCATGCTCAGTCATGGTGGAACTTCAATTGGCAGTACCGTATCCCTATCACTGTAACCAACCAAATAAGCTATGACCTCTACAATTACCAGCTTCTCATAGAGGTTGACACAGAGTCACTTATCTCAGACGGTAAAATGAACGATGACTGCAGTGACATTAGATTTGTCGACGATAGCGGAACAGAACTCGATTATTGGATAGAACCCCAAACCATAAATACACCAAACACTAAGATATGGGTCAAGATCCCACATATCCCTGGATCAGGTGAAACCACTATTTACATGTACTATGGAAACCCAAGCGCATCAAGCCTAAGTAGTTTACTAAATGTCATGGAAGATCTTCCTGCATCCGATGGAGATGGTTACATCATATACTATCAAGAGTGGATAATGCCAGAGAATAGATTTCAAGAAATAGGTGTTATGACCGGCTTACATTGTGATGACTGCTCAGGATCACTTGGAATACCGTTTGCCTTTCCATTCTACGACTCAACTACAACCGTGGGATATTATTGCAGTAATGGGGAGTTCTTCCCCTACAACGGCTTCAATAATGACTATACCAGCACGGAAGGAGAGTTCCGTCGCAGGAAGATGATAGCCCCCTTCTGGGCTGACCTAAGAACAGACGGCGGTAGTCATGGGATATTTGTTCATACCTCATATAGTGATGAGTTCGGAAACGGCATTTATATCAGATGGTATACTCGCTTCTATGGTGGAAGCGGTGGAGCACAGAACTTTGCTATAGCTTTGTATGAGAATGGTTTAATCAGATTCGACTACGGAGAAATATACGGTAGCAGTAGCACGGATGATACGCCGGTTATAGGCGTAAGCAGGGGAGATAACGCTCACTACACCTCATCAAGTTACAGTGGTGAACAATATCCAAGTAACTACAATTCAGTCATGTTCTGGCCGCGTAAAAAGGCTACAACGGAGCCAACATATACTCTTGGAAGTGAGCAAATCCGTCCAAGTGAGGAGGAGCTGTACATAACAGTTCACGTTCAGTCATCATCTGGGGAACCATTTGCTGGTCTAAAGGTAGAGACATGGCAAGGGGCAACTATGCTAGGGAGTGGATCAACGGGTAGAAATGGTAAAGTAAATGTAGCTGCAAACTATGGTGAAGTCACCGTAAAAGTGATTGCCGGAGGAAACGTTATCAATGAAACCACTGTGGATGTGGTATCTAATGGTCAAGAAGTATCTATAACGTTGAACTGCGAGGTTATAATAGTTGCAAATGAAGACGTCTTATCCTCGCATGAACCAGACATCATTCCATATGCCATGGCATGTATCTCATTGCTACTGCTTCCAATGACATTATCCTCTCGTAAAAGAAAGAGCATACAAACATGGGTTGCCATAGTCTTGGCTATAATTATAACAATTGCAATAGCTGTGCCAATATACCTGTGGGTAGCATCATTTACAGCACCCTCTGAAACCTTTAAACCTACGCAACTTGCTGTGGTCGATACAAGTGCTCAAGCTGGAGGTGCAATGATAACTCTCAAAAACATGGGTGAATACACGGATAAGCTTCATGCAATCTATATTAAACAAGGACATGAGACCATAGAAAGATACGACGAGAATACTCCAGTTTACGTTGTCACAGATACCTTACACACAGTTAGACTTGGAGACATTAAACTAAAGCCGGGGACAACTATAACCATAATACTTCCATCAATGCTTCAGCCAGGAGTAGCATATGTGATCAAAATAGTTGGAAAGGCAAATAGTATTGCACAAACCGAGATCGTGGGAGAATAAGATACTTTATTTTATTCCTTCACTTTTTTTATTTTTGGTGTATCGAAAATGCCAACCCTCTCAACAGGTTTTATAAGGGCAGCTGGATACGCGAGAAAAGCTAGAAGAGTGCTCTTCGCGACTGCCAGAAACGTAGATCCTAAAGAGGTTGTAAGAGCATCAGCTGAATTCAATATGAAGTTATTTGAAAGATTACAGGAAATGGGTGTACGCAAGGAGGATGTGGTTCGTATAAGATGTGACTTTGACATAATCGAAGAAAATGGTGAAAAGAAAATTGTATGGAATTGGGATACCTTGGACGTAGAAGTATATGTTAAGGGAGTTGGAAGAGGAGAGACCATTGAAAATGTGATAACGTATTTAGAGGACGTGGCTGTGAAAATAGAGGAGCTTATAACATCAGTTGACCAATCTCTCGAAAAACTTAAGGAGCTCGTTCACTCAGTCCGTGCACAGATAGAAGAGCTTAAAGCTGGCAGAATACCGACTGTCGAAGAGTCAATGGCCGAAAAAGAGGTCGAAGAGAGCGAACTTTGAAATTATTTAAATGCGATACAGTAAGTGCAATAAATGAGCATAGATAAGCTCACTGCGGTAATACTCCCTCTTCTTTTATTATTTTCCCTTCCCTTCACGCTTCCTCAAGCAGACATTTATCTCTTTGAAAACGCTAATCTCAGCCATGGAAAGCTCCTGCAAGGAAAATTTTCAACATATTTCCTTAAAGAGACTGATTCCCCAATCTATGTAATTGGTCTCGAGAATTATGCCCATGTTAGAATATTTAAAGGCGACTTATGTGTTGTTGAAGACATTATAAAATTTGCCGAACTTAGGGCATTCAATATTGGAAAAGGAAGCTTCTCAGTTTACTCAAATAGTTGTATTTTCATACTTCCAAGCTTAAATGGGTCATGTTGGTTTCCATCGATATCAGGATTTTACGCAGGAAGAAGATTCATTATAACTCCAACAATATATGGTAAATCCTCGATCACATTACTGGCCATAGCCTTTGAAAACTCCATTGTAAAAATTTACGATGCTAAAAGTAAAGAGATGATCTTGGAAACGTATGTGAACGCTCTCTTCTATAAGATTATTGACTCCTATCCAGGAGGTAAACTGAAACCTGGAAAAACCTACATTATTGAAAGTTCAGGTGACATATTAATAGGCTGTGTAGGTGACTCATGTTATAACTATGCAATATCCCCACGCGGAAAGTTTATTGACACTCTGCTTTATGGATTTGCTCTATCATCTCCGCCATTTACGCTTTCAGGATTTGAAATTTATTCCCTATATGATGACACAGTAGTGGAAGTACGTGACCTTATGTCAGGATCTAGATGGACCATAGAACTTGATAAGCTCTCAGATTACATAGTCTATGATAAATCGATAAATGGGCACCTACTAAAATTCAAATCAAACAAGCCTGTGGTTGCTATAGTATTTGCATCTTCTAACGACTTTTTGTCGGGTATGGCATATCTAGGTTCAAATGCTGTAGGGAAGCGTTTCTTATTTAAGCTCCACAATGAAGAATCTAAAGCCATAGTATATACTGAAAACTGTAGCTGGATAAAAGTAAATGGAGAAACGTACACGACTCATGGAAAGTACGTTACTCTAAACGGCACAGGCTTGTACTACATTGAGGCCCCAAGGAAAGTTTCCATTCAGATCTTCGATGGAAAAATCCCATTTGACGCTGGAGTGATAACTGTAAGCCCAAGCAACGTAATACCTGCCACTATAATTGATGACAACGTTTGGAATATTCTATGCGAAGAGAATGAAATGTCAAATGTAATTCAAGAGTGTAAGGCATATGGTATCAACATTTTATTTACAGCGTTTAACCAAGATTTTGTGAAAGTAGTTGACAGAAACGGGTTTAAGTTCTCTCTGATAGCAAGAGAAAATGGCATAAGGTTAGTAGCTTGCACACCCTTTCACATACAATATAACTGGTCAAAGTATTGTTCTCAAATTTCACATAATGAAACCCTAACAAGATGGCTAGAATCAATCACTGAAATAAATAACATGGTTCCAACCAGATCCTTCACAGGAGTTCTCATATGGACTGAATTAGACAATTTACTTGAAGAATACACTGAATACCATAAAGAACATAATGCTTACATTGAATTGCTTAATCTAGTCAAAGAAGTCAAATCCATGTGTGAAAAAGCTGAACTTGAACTCTTTGTAACTTGTTCATCTAAAGTACTGGAGAACAATGTTCCAGTCGAAATCGAAGGAGTTAAATACCCATTTTTACAGTACCTAGCTAACTTAACCGACTATATACTCCTTCTTGAAAGAACAGATAATCCTATAAAAATTGTATCAGATATCCAGAGAATATCCATGTTGATTTCATCAAGCCCATGCAAACTTCTAGTGTCTCTCAATGCTAGAGAATCAACAGTTCTGAACGAAACGTTACATGATGAAGGGGTTCAAGCAATTCTCGCTACATTCAGTACACTGGCTTCATTTTTCTCAAAGAATCCAGTTTTCTACGGGATAGTTATTGAAAACCTTGAATCTCTAAGGGAGGCAGATACCCCAGCTTACATTGATTTAGTTATGTCATATGCTCCAACTCTACTTTATGACAGCTTAGAAAGCGTGTACCCACAAGCTCCTTTCATACCCAATATAGAGACAGTTTATTTTTACATCGTTAACTACGATAGATTCTACGTGATAGAGTACTGGCTTTACTATAGTGAGGATACGTTTAATGTTTCAAGTCTGGCACATGAGCATGACATTGAATTCATATTTCTCTGGGTGGATAAGGTTACACTTAAAGTGGTTTATCTTGCATCAAGCTACTACAATTGGGTAAGACTCTACAAAGCCCCTCAGAACCTAAGCCTATATGTAGACCTCGGTTCACATTCAATGGCCGCCGATATGAACCAGCTTCTCAAATGTGACGGAGCCGGTAGGGAATTGAAATTGTCTGACCTCAAGTTTCTCCCATTGCAATGCTTACTAGTGAATTTGACAGCTTATGTCTATGATTTCAACTATCTTAAATCCGAAATAGGCGCTCCATTTGTGAAACATCCGTGGGCTTTCTCTTTCACCCAGTTTCCTCTGATAGAGAGGATTAAGAAATTAAATGCATCACTTAATGAAATCTTCCATAGTATTGCAACCATTGAAGTTGAGTTTGAAATTCAGAGTATACTTGACATCACTTTAAGCATGGACAACAACGTCATGATAATAT
>Ga0180302_10001679_pt1 | contig 10561 bp, 10 predicted proteins | sample GuaBasSediGuay17_FD_121794 | JGI IMG/M metagenome (GOLD analysis project Ga0180302, IMG submission 121794) | Subseafloor sediment microbial communities from Guaymas Basin, Gulf of California, Mexico - Guay17, Core 4571-4, 12-15 cm | ecosystem: Environmental > Aquatic > Marine > Hydrothermal... | reverse complement strand
GAACTTAATAGTCCCCAGGTCGCTGCAGCAAGCTACCTACCAGTCAGCTCTCTGAACTCCTTCCTCAGACGCCTCTTCTTCTTGACCAAGCTGACTATCTCCTCGTCGAAACCCTTCAAATCTTCCTCCGTGTAGTTGCGTTCAGCTAGTTCTTTCTCGATTTGCTTGAGCGTTCGGCGAATTTCCGAGCGTATTCCCTTGAGCTTCTTGTAAAGGCGTCGCGTCTCGTCGGTGCAGGACACCGGTGTTCCCCCGAGAACAACAACAGCAATACTTTTTATAGAGCTGGATTTAGGAGTTTCGCTAGTAAACATGCTGGGCGAAGTTGTGGCTTTTCTATCGGCCTTTTGCTTTGGAGCCTCGCCGGTCTTGTACAGGCTCGGCTTGAAGGATAGGCCAGCAATTCACGGAAACGTCATCAGAAGTCTTTTCTCGCTAATGGTTTCCTCCGTTCTCCTCTTGCTAGTTAGGCCGTACTTCAACCCCCTTTTTAAGGTCGAAGGCTTGCTGGTGGTGCTAGTGCTAACGCTAGTAGGGCCGCTAACTGCCGACACGCTGTACCTGTACAGCATAAGCAAAATCGGAGCTAGCAAGGCCGCGCCGCTTGGATACGCCTACGCCTTCGTCGCAGCTTTTCTCGGGGCCGTGCTCTTCGGAGAGGAAGTTAGGGCTCTGGAGTTGGCCAGCGGCGCCCTGATACTCGCAGGGGTTTGGATACTCTATCACAGAGCTGTCGACGAAGGAGGAGCTTCCAGCGGCGCTAAGAAAGGAGTAGCGGCTATACTCACCTCTGCGGTCTTGTGGGGCTTTTCTGCAGTCTTGATAAAGCTAGCGCTGTTGTACGTGGACGTGATACTTCTGGTGTTTCTGCGAAGCGTGTTTTTATCGCTGGCGCTGCTGGCCATAGTGCTTGCCAGAGGGGATTTAGGAAAACTTTTGGCCTTCGACCTCAGGGACTCCCTTTTCATGGGCATCGGCGGAAGCTTAGGCATAGTAGTTGGGATAGTGGCCTTTTCGTACTCTCTATACTTCGTTGGCGTGGGCAAGGCCAGCCTAATTACGACCTTCGCTCCCTTCGTCACGCTGGTGCTGTCCAAGAAGATAGAGCGAGTTGGAGCTGGAGTTGCTTTAGCTACAGCGCTGATAGTAGTTGGCAACGCTGTGCTGATTCTCTTTTAGATCTTGACCGCCTCTTTTGCCAAATCGTAAGCGTTCTTCGGCGATTCTTCCAGATCTACCACGAGGAATGCAGCCTTCGGGTTGTAGTAGGGAGGACCTACTCTAGAGAAGACTGTCAGCGTGTATCCCTCCTGGGATGGACGGACCCCCTCTGGACAAGGCTCGTGAGCTCTTATCAAGGTCTTGAGGCCGTTGCCCTCGAGGAAGGCTTTGGTCACGTGGACTCCGAACAAGAAGCCAGCTCCTCTAGGAGAAGGGTAGTTCCTGGGTTCGTCGATCGGGTCGTTCCAAAGGATCTCTTCCAGGAAACGCTTTTCTGGGTGGGTTTTCTCCGCGGCAGCTATGTCGTCCAAGCTCCTAGCTTGAATTGGAATGCCTCCGTGGAGCATTAGGTAGCCCCCCTCGACGACGCAAGCTAGGTACATAGAGTCAAAGACAGCCCTGGCGCTCTTGTAAACCGTAGCAGCCCTAGGACCGTACTTTGCTACGAGGTAGCTTGGAAAGTCGTGGGGGTAGCACGGAAGATCTTCAGGTCCCTCGTGGTTCCCCCTGAGTAGGATAACGTGGCTCCTAAACTTGAGCTTGAGCTTGAGAACGCAGTATAGGGTCTCAGGAGACTCCACGCCTCTGTCGACATAGTCTCCTAAGAACACGATCGAAGTAGGCTTAGACGCCTCCATGTCCTCTAGGAAGCCGGACCTCTCCAATATGAGCTGGAGTGAGCTTAGATCCCCGTGCAAGTCTCCAACGACGACCAGTCTGCCGCGGCGTGGAAGAACTACTAGCCCTCCTTTCACGATGCCGTCTCCAACCCTTCCTTCGCCTCTCTCCTTGCTTAGCAGGTTTGCAACAGACCTCGCAAGCTCTACGTACTCTTCCGCAGAAGCGCTGCGCGCTTCTTCCGCAAGCTCGCGGACATCCAACGTTACCAGCTCCGCGGTAACCTTTATAACGGCACCAAGCGTAGTTGGGCTCAAGCCGTTATAAGCTTATTCGCAGGTGGTGGTTTTGCCTACGCTAAACGAGCTTTGGGTAAAGGCTCCACTCCTCAAAGGAAAGGATTGGCTCGTAGTTGCCAAGTGCTTGAAGTTCGTTAACCCTGAGGTCTTCGAGAAGTTTGCAAAGGGACGGATAGTTTTGGAGTGCTGCCCAGAGAACGAAGGTTCGCTAGCATACGGTAAGCTTGCCTCGATGATAAGGTCCTCGAACCCTAAAAGCATAACCGTGCTGACAGTGGAAGGTTCTCCCCACTGCTTTGCTTTGCAAGCCGCCGTAAACGAGGCCCTGTACATAACAAAGGCCAGGGTTCCCCACAAGCACTACGTACTGGTGGACGCTAGCGACGTAGTAGAGGTAGATCCTAACTCGATCCGCGTAGCTAGGTACTTGCACCTCGTGGATAAGCTCGTTAAGAAGAACCCCGAGATTTTGGACGAGCTTTCGGTGCACAGCCTTGAGTATAAAGTGTACAAGGAAGTTGAGGAGGAGGCCCGCGATATTAAAGCTTAAATTGCTCGGCTGCGCCAATACTCGTAGGTGCCTCCATGGTTTTGAAGAAGCTGAAAGGCCTCCCTAGTAGCCCACAAAGGGCGATTCAGTGCATCCTCGGCTTGACAAAGAATAAGCTTGAGACGTACTGCCTTCTCCACGTAAGGAACATGACGGTAAGCGAAGTAGCAAAGCTTCTGGGGAAAAGCAGACCCGTGGCTCAAAGGACGCTGCAAAGCTTGCTAAAGGATGGTCTTGTTACTAGGCGGGTTATCCCTCTGGAGAAGGGCGGATATGTTTACGTATATGAAGCCGTACCCGTAGAGGTTGTCGTTCAGAGGATAAAGCTCATGCTGAGGATGTGGCACGAGGAAATAAGCAAGTCGATAGAGGAGTACCTCTCCTGCAAGATCAAGGAAAAGGAGAAGAAGTACGCCGAGTTCGAAAGGGTGTACGGAGTTCAGAGGACTTCTGCGCGAAGCTGATTAGAAGGGAAGCATCCATAGGGACTTCCCTATTAACGCGAGAGCTGAAGCTATAGCTATAACGAGGCCTTCTCCGAGGCCTAGCCCAGCAGCAACTACTGCCAAGTTGTTCTTCCACCATTCCTTGCCCATCTTCCTCTCCATGAGCTTGCCGAAAATGCCTCCAGCTAGTATGGTCATGGTTATCGGTATCGGCCTTCCCATGCCGGTGGCAAAGCCGATCAAGCTGAACGGTATGTGGAGGAAGTCCGCTGCTAGCGCTATGGCCAAGCCCACGACAAGGGAGCCCACGAGCACGTCCATCTTGAGGAGCTCCTGAGGGCGCGCTGGCCACATCAGGGTGTAGGTTGCTTGAATGGGCCAGAAAGCGGCTATGTACGGGTAAACGCTGGACGGAATTGGGGCTATCGACCAGAACGCTTGCACGTACACGAAGCTCATGAGGAACGTCAGTGGAAACGCTACGAAGTAAGCCTTCAAGTAGTCCCACTTGCTGGTGTTGGTGAGGTCGCAAGCGAAGAAAACCGCAGGCCAGCCGGAAGCAGAGGAGAAGACGTTTCCGCTAACCACGGGCGTGAACCAGGCGGCAACTCCCTGGTAATTTACGGCATAGTACACGCCCTGCTGAACGTAGGGGATTATAGGAGCTACTGCAGCTTCTCCTATCGCCCTGGCGGTAATCAGCGTCGACAAGAACGTCCACCCTACGGTGATCAGGGCGATTACGAAAAACATCATCAGCGGAGTTGGCTCCACCAGCAAGCAAAGGTAGTACGCGAAGGCAGAAGCCGCAAAGCCTCCCAGCAGAAACACGCCGAGCAAGAACCTGCTGTCCGTCCACATGGACGTAGAGGTTGAAGACCTTACGGAGGAGGAACTGGCTAGGGCTCTCGCGAAGAGGCTGGGCCTCCGTATCAGCGGCGCTATTCCCGCGGCCATGCTGATTCCTATCATCGGAGAGATCCAGAAATCCAGCTGGGATCTCACGAATATCGTGTTGGCATCGGAACCTGGCTTCCAAGACGGGAACAAGCCCAGCTGGACGGCTAGGTAGTTGCCTATGACGTAGGTCGCTATGCCGCCTATGGCTATGGAGATGCAGACGTGCCAAGGTATGATAAAACCCGTGTAAAACAAAACTAGGTCGGCTACGAAGCCTATGCTAGCTCCGGGAAGCACGCTCTCCACCATTCCAGTTAGGTCGTTCCACACGGGAACTACGGACACGCCAGTGGTTAGCCAGAGGCCGTAGGTTATTAGGTTCCAGAAAATAGCGGCTAGCGCGGAGAAAATCAAGATCCTCATTTTCTCGGGGTTCTTCAGCTCCTCGCTCATGGTTATGCATGCTTCCGCCCAGACCTTGGCGCCTGGGAACGGCAGCTTTTCTTCGACGACGTAGAGCCTGTAGGAGAAGTAGCCCAGCGATAAGTCGATCATCTTTAGGAGGATCCCGAAAACGAAGATCCACACGGCTATTACGGGAAGCCACTCCCACAAGAAGAGCGACCTAGTAGACGGGTCTAGCGGAGGGGCGTACCACCAGGGGATTAGCTCTCCTATGGGAACTCCTCCTATTTCGAAGGCTCTCGCAGCTGGGCTGTTTCTAACGTAGAAGTTGAACACCAGGGTAGCTGCTACGGTTTCGATCACTGTCGTTCCTACGTTGCTGTAGAGTATGAAGGCTTCTTGCTTGGAAAGCGGCTTTCCGAAGTAGTCAGCCAAGAACGAAAAGAGGAACAGCACCGTAAACTCGCAAGCCATGGCTATAGTGAACGGATCTACGCCAACGGCCCACCCCAGCCATATGGCAACCGGCTGGAGAACTATGGCTCCGTAGACTATTGCCAGCACTACCCTCCACGTGAAGCCGCTAGAAGGCCTTTCCTTCGCCTCGTGCTCTGAAGCGGACAAAGCCTTCAACTCCAGCTCCGGCGAGCTTATATTAGGCTTAGCGCAGGATATTTAAAAGTTGATATTAGGGCATTAAAGTGCTTCGAGAGGTGGAAGATGAAGCCTTCTGGCGTAATAACCTTGACCACGGACTTCGGGCTGAAGGACCCCTACGTCGGCGAAATGAAAGGCGTAATACTGTCCATAAACCCCTACGCCAAAATAGTGGACATAACCCACGAAGTCGCCAAGTTCAGCGTTAGAGAAGCTAGCTTCGTTTTAGCCGCTTCCTATTCGTACTTTCCTAGGGGAACGGCCCACGTGGTCGTGGTGGATCCCGGCGTCGGAAGCGAGAGGAAGGCCATAGCTGTGAGGACCAAGAACTACTACTTTGTTGGGCCAGATAACGGGGTTCTGATGCTGGCAGCCGAGGAGGACGGCGTGGAAAGCGTAGTCGAGATCGAGCCGGGAAAGTATACGAGGGAAAGCATTTCGCACACGTTTCACGGGAGGGACGTGTTTGCTCCAGCTGCAGCTCACATAAGCCTAGGAGTGCCGCTGGAGGAGCTGGGCAGAGGCCTCAGCGAGTGGGTAAGGCCGAGCTACGCGAAGCCCGTGGTTGAAGAGGGAGCCGTAAGGTGCGAGGTAGTTTACGTGGACTCCTTCGGAAACGTCATACTTAACGTTAGGGAAACTGATCTGCAGCGCTGCGGCGTTGGCCTGGGAGCGAGGCTCTCGGTGAGGTTCAAAGGAATCGCGATCGAAGTTCCCTTCTGCAGAACGTTCTCCGACGTTAATGAGGGCGAAGCACTGCTTTACGTCGGAGGACACGGCTTCCTAGAGCTCGGAATCAGGGAGGGGAGTGCTAGCTCATCGCTTGGACTTGAGCTTGGAGATCGCATCGAGCTCCAACTTAAACAAGAGGAGGAGCGACGCTAGCGCCAGAACCTCGACTCTCAAGCTAGCTTTAGCGTTTCTGACCACGATCCTTACGTAATCGCTGTTGCCGTTCCCGTAGATGTCGTAAGCAACCACGCGAATCAGGTGTTCGCCGTCGCTCAGGTTCAGCGTGTTCACCTTGAAGCAGTACGGAGGGGACGGTTTGACCTTGCATAGTATGTTGTCCACGTAAAGCTCCACCCTGTCTACAGCGGTGTTGTCCTCCGCGGTTACATTGACCCATATGGTTCCGGAGACCGTCTCTCCATCGATCGGCGTTAGTATGACCACCGTTGGGGGTGTCGCGTCCACTACGAGCACTCTTCCGGTAGCGTTTGCCGTGTACACCTCCTTCTGCTCTGGACACACGATTTCGGCGAGTACCAAGAACTCGTATTCTCCAACGGGAGCTTTTTCGGAAGCCGTTATGTGAAGAAATGAAGCTGCTCGTCCGTACTGGTCGAAGGTAGCGGGATTGGGATCTATCGAGTAGGCGAAGTATTGCCTGGGCAGGCCTTCGAGCGTGAAGTAGGCTTCCGATCCGTTTGGAATTTGCGGTGAATAGAGCACGAGTGAGAAGGTAGCCTTTCCGCCTTGGGGTAGCTCCTTTTCGCTAGGATGGATCAAAAAAGCTACTTCCACGTCGCTGGGCTGTTGAAGCGAAGCTACCGAAAGAAGCAGCAGCAAAAGGAGGGGGTTAAGCTTCAAACGCCCTCCTCCTCAGCTTGGAAAGAACGACTACGAGATCTCGGAGCAGAGAGGAAACCACGGCCTCGAAGTACTTTTTGCAAAGCTCCTCGTTCAGCACAATCGGCTTGTCGAGAGAGCCTTCCTCGTAGAGCAAGATGGTTCCAGGCGAGGGGTAGGCTCTAATTCCTTCCTTCACGAGGAACTTCTCATCTTCGTCGAAAAGCTCCTTCTTCACCAAGCTCCTATCTATGGCTGATATCATAGCAGTTTCGTCGGCTCCCGCATGGCCGCCAGGCTGTCCAAGCACGCTTTTCGTAACTTCCCTGGCGTATATCCACCAGTCGACCACTACCACCTTCAGCTTCTCCTCGATCCAGATCCTCCTAGCCGCAGAATGAACTGCCCTCAGGTGGTCGGACCCTCCGTGGCCGTTAACTACCACAACTACCTCGAATCCATTCGCTTTGCAGCACCGCAAAACCTCGTACAGCAAGCTCTCGAAGATGTCCTTAGACAACGTAAAGGAGCCGGGATAACCGTACAAGCTTGCGGTAACGCCGTAGTATATGGGCGGAAGCACTATCGCCTTTAAATCGTCAGCCAGCCGCTTGCATATCTCGATTGGTATCATGGCGTCGGTAGCCAGCGGAAGGTGGGGTCCGTGAGCCTCTATGGTGCCGACTGGAAGAAGAGCTACCCTCCTATCCTTGACGAGCTTGCTGAACTCCTTCCACGTCAGCCTTTCCAGCAGCAAGAAAACCACGCTCTAGAGGCTACTTCTTGTACCTCAGCTTGGGGTAAGAGACGGCGAAGGCTATCACGGAGATCGCTACGATCGCCAAGCCCACGTACTGACCTACCAAAGGAGGAGCTGACACGACCGTAATCGTAACGCTGCTCTCTCCCTTGAATGCCTTGCTTTCGACCACGACTTTGAGCTCGTGCTCTCCTGCAGGCACGAGGGAAGTGTCCACCTCTCCTACGAAGCATCCTTCGTCATCGCTCCAAGTCATTTCGAACGTTTTCCCAGCGAACAACGCTACAGCTTTGGCTTCTTCCACGGGGGTGGCATTCCAAAGTATCTCTGCCGTCGCCTTTACTTCGATGGGATCGCCTTGAACCACCTTAAAGCCCTCTTCGGGCTTTAGCACGTTGACCCTAAGCTCCCCCGGTGGAAAGTGCACCTCTAAATACGTTTTAGGATCCTCACCTAGCACCACGGGCCTAGTGGCGTTCCAAGAGTTGAGCAAGCTTAGCTGCTCCTCGCGGGAACCGTTGTAGCAAATGTCGAAGAAGTAGGGTATGGTTGCGTTCTCCGAGCCGCCTCCAGGATGCGTTGAATTGGCCTCGGGAACGACCTTGGTGAAGTTGTACACCTTCACGGTCTCGTTTAGCGCCTGGTAGCCGATGCCAGCCACTACGTAAAAGCGCCACGTCGTGTTGTAGGGATAGTACTCGAGATCCTCCAAGGGAAAGCCGATTTCGAAACTGCCTTTGCCCTCGCTATCGACGCCGAAGGCCGTGGAAAGCCTAGCTTGAACCGGATCGCTGTTTCCATTCTTGAACAAGTAAGCCTTCCCATTAACAACAGCCAGCTGCACATCCGGCAGATACCGACCTTCGAATATCGCGTTTGCTTGACAAACCAGCTCCTTAAAGCCCGATTCTTCATTCGCATCGACATCTATTGCAATCACGAAAGCTGGAACCCTTTCCACGGTGGTGTGGTTGAACTTTACCATGAAGAATATGAAGGAGTCGTTATGGGTGACCCTAAACTCGATTATATCTGCGTCTCCTCCCACCCCGCTCCGGTTCGGGTACATGAAGAGCGTTCCGTTCAGAGGGTACCTGTAGCCAGAAGTGCCCTTCGCCGTGTCGTTGCTGCCGAAGTCATCGCCCACTTCGTCTCTCCAGACGAACTCCACGTTTTCTAGGTCTATGTGCCCGCTGTTTGCCTGATCGGGAAGGCTAGCTTTCCATTCATCTACGGAGCCGTCCACGGTGATCGTGGTCGCTTTGACTTGAGCTATGAGGATAGAGACAAGGAACATTAACAGCAGAGCCGTTGAAGCGTAAGTTTTGAAGCTCAAGCGGCATCACCGTCGTTGCGCTACCTAGGAGTAAGCATGGAATACTCCCTACGTTTAATAAGCTTTTCCCAGAAAAAAGGAGTGTTGGATGCGAAAGAGGAGCTACTTGACCTTAGAAGCCCTTGCTTTGTAGATTACGAAGACCACTACGGCTACGACCACTATGCCGAGCACAGCTAGCAGCGCCGTTTCGTAAGGCATTGGAGCTCCCTTAACTTCAAGCCTCAGCGTCAGCGAGCCTAGGTGGCCTCCCTTCTCAGCGCTGATTTCGATGATGTAGTACTCGCCTGGCGAGAATACGTCAGAGGGAATCGTTCCGGAGTACGTTCTTTCCACGCTGTCGTACACCATTTCCACTATCCTCTTCAAGTACTCGCCGTGCTCGTACACCCGCATCTCGACGTTAGCTTGCTCTGCTACCGATTCGTTTTCCTCGAAGAGCACCCTAACGACTACCATCACGTCGTTATTCGGTTCTATGGCGCTATCGTTTTCGACGGTGGTCGTACCGACTTGTATCTCCACCAGCTCCACGTTCAGCGGAGGCTTGGGGAACGTCAGCTCCACGTAGCTCTTGGGGTCTTGGCCTAGGAACAAGACTTCGTTAGCGCTGAACAGCGATACCTGCTCCTCTGTGGTTCCGTTGTACATTATGTCGAACACGTCTGGATCTGGCCAGTCGTCCGTTCCTCCTCCTGGATGGTTCTCGTCAGCTGTGGAAGCTACTTCAACGAAGTCAGGCGTTTGATCGCTCCACTCGTCGTTGAAGGGAGCGCCGCATCCAGCAGTTACAAAGAAGCGCCAAGTCTTCCCCACAGGGTTGCCGTTAACATCCTCGACCTTGCTTATTGGAAACGCCACCTCTATCGTCTTGCGCTCCGTGCTTATGGCAAACTTGCACGTCGAGTCGGATATGTCCACCCATCCGCTGGTCCTCTTCATGATGATCAGCGTGTTGTGGATGACTATCACGTGGATGTCCGGGTAGTACTGCTCAACGAACTTTACTTCGTTGGTTTGGGCTTGCCAGTCGAATCCAGAGGCGTTGACGCCGTCTGTGTCTATCGATACCTCAACCGCCACAGCGTACTCGGACTTCAGCGAGTTGAGCTTGAACAGGAACATCAGGTGCGTTTGGTTGTACTTGAAGCGGAACTCGACGAGATCCGCCTCTCCTCCTGGAGCACCTCCTTGTCCCGGATAGGTGTAGTACTCGGCGTTGTCCGGGTAGGTGTAGCTTCCGAAGTCGGTAGCTCCGTAGTCATCGTTTGCGGCGTCTCTCCAGACGAACTCTTTCAGATCTGGGTCGAACACTCCGGTGTTCTCTTGGTCAGGAGTCGGCAGGGCCCAATCGCTCGAGTCACCGTCTACAACGATTCCTGATGGAGCTTGCGCCAGTAGGGTGGGAGCTAGTTGTGCTATGATCGTAATAGAAAGCAAGAGCAACAAAGCTACAGAAGTTCCCTTCTTCATGCTCCTAGCCCCGCTTACAAAGTTTCGTAGTATGCTTGACATTTTTAAATGTATGCTAACTGCTGTAAAAGAAAAAGCATTGGTTCGAGGTTTAAAGGAACGATATTATCTCTGCTATGCCCCTTAGCAGCATTCCGAACATGAAGAGCCCTGCAGCAAACGGAAACGCCTTCTTCCTGTAGACCTCAGTTCCGGCGTACTTGAGGATTACGAACTTGATGGCGTAAGCTACGATGTAGCACGTGAACATGAACACTCCAGTGGTGAAGCTGCTACCTAGCAAAAAGCCCACGGGGTTCAGCGGAAAGCCTATGACGTAAGTCT